>Ga0207419_1000074_pt1 | contig 72272 bp, 64 predicted proteins | sample ElkSloMetagenome_4_FD_184723 | JGI IMG/M metagenome (GOLD analysis project Ga0207419, IMG submission 184723) | Hot spring microbial communities from Elkhorn Slough, Monterey Bay, USA - MD2A (version 2) | ecosystem: Environmental > Aquatic > Marine > Intertidal zone > Estuary: Microbial mat ...
GCACTTTTATAATTGATTAGATTAAAGGATTGAAATATAAAACCAAGAAACTCATTGCGATATTTTGCCGCAATCTTTTCATTTAAATTTTTAATAGGAACGCCATCTAAGGTGTAACTGCCCTCATCGGCCTCGTCCAGCATGCCAAGAATGTTAAGCAGTGTGGATTTCCCTGAACCGGAAGAGCCCATTATGGAAACCAGCTCCCCCTCATTAACATCAAAATTTATACCTTTTAAAACATGAAGTGAATTACTACCCATGTGGTAGGACTTGTGCAAATTTTTGATGGAAATCATAAAGTAGATAGTTAATTCTTACAATGATACATAAAACCTAAACTGCATCAGACTAAGCATTTGTTAAGAATTGATTTTTTGATTGACACTTATATGACGACCAAAACTTATAATTGTTACAGTATTGGCGAGGTTTTTTCAGATTTCTTTTTACGGAAAAATTGCCAATAGATAACGAATCCTATCCCTGCGACCAGAAGATAGGGTATCGCCATTAGGTACATAATGCCATCATTAACGCCTTCGGCAGTTGATTGTCCCTCTTCACTTTCAAGCACGGCCCGGCACATGGCACATTGTGCGCTAGTTTCAAAGTATAGAAATAATGAAACTATTAAAAATGCTAATCTGTTTTTCATGTGTCGATATTTGTTATTCATGGCGGTCACATAAACCACCTAAATTTCACTTACACTAAATGATTGAAATTTAGATATTGATGTATCATCCAAAATTTTACATCTCAAATTGTCTCAATAAACGTAGTACGGTGATATCATTAAATATACCACCACGCCTGAAACCGCGACGTATAACCAAATTGGAAATGTAATCCTTGCTATTTTTTTATGACGTTCAAAGTTATTGGTAATAGCTCTCACATACGTTATTAATACAAACGGAATTACCGTTATAGATAATAAAATATGGGATATCAATACAAAATAGTAAACATATTTAATCGTGCCCTCTCCTCCGTATTTAGTTGAGTCACTGGTCATGTGATAGGCAACGTACATGACCAAAAACAACACCGAAAATACAATGGCGGTTGTCATCAAATTTTTATGCAAGGTCATCTTCTTATTCTTTATGGCAATTAAAGCAGCGATTAACAAGACAGCGGTAATGGCATTTATTGAGGCATAAATTGGGGGCAAAAACATTAATGGTTCAACATTTGGGATTTTTACCCTAAAGAGTACTGCTACCACAATTGGGATTACAATAGAAAGTATGACTATCCATTTATTGTATTTTTTTTCTTCGGCATTTGCCGGGGGCAGGCTTGATGTATTACTATTGCTCATTATTCCTTTAACAACTTAGCGATGTCTTCTTTTAAAATGCTTATTTCCTCCATTTCACCATCTTCATCAACTTTTTCTTCTTCACTTACGATACCTTTATAAAAAATCTTTGGATTACCAAATTGGTCTTTTCGGGAACGGATAAATCCATTTTTATCAATTAGGGCAAAATTTCCAGAATGTTCAAAACCACCTTCAACTTCTGGATTTTCACCAGCGTAAATATTAAAACCTACATTTGCCAAGGCGTAAATTTCATCTTGATCACCTGTCATTAAATGCCAGTTGGGATTTTTAATTTCGTAAGTGTCTGCATATTCCTTTAATACCTTAGGGGAGTCATACTCCGGGTTTATAGTAAACGAGGCCACTCCAAAATTCTCAAAATCCTCAAATGTGTTTTGAATCTGTACTAGATTACGGTTCATTCTAGGGCAAATCGTAGGGCAGGTTGTGAAGAAGAATTCTGCTACGTAAACCTTACCCTCATAATCTTGATTGGTAATTGTATCGCCGTCTTGATTTACAAACTCAAAAGGAGGTACTTTTTTTCGCTTTCCGTAGGTTTCAATAAACACCAAGTCTGAGAGTTCTCTTTCGCCATCAGCATTTAGGTTTTGACTTCGGCTTTCATCACGAACAATATCCCCCCCTTTTACCCTATCAACAATTTTGGGGACGAAAATTATCCCAAAAACCAATAGGGCAAAGCCAACGACTGCATAAGAATAATTTGCTTTTTTCTGCTGCATTATTTACGGTGTAAAATGAGGTAAATCCTTTAGGTTCATTAATCAATCATCTTTAGTTGTCAATTCCTCAGAGCGACGTGATGAGGAATCAAAATTTCCTTTTCTTTTTTGGCGATACTCTGTAAATAAAACCCGCAAATCATCGCTCATTTTATTTTTTATTTCAGCCACTTCTATACAGTCATAACTGTACAAGGGGTAAACTTGATACTTTTTTTCAATTTCGGTTTTATTTCGGTCGTCCAATCTACCGCGCTGGTTCATATCCTTATCAATGATAAAAATATGGTCGGTGGATAAATTTGACGTTAATGATTCTTCAGATTTCAAACTATTAAAAAGCGTTTTAATGTCATCTGGCTCGCCAAATACATAATGCCAAAAACGCATAACCTCGTAAGTATTGATTTCACTCTGCAGTTTCTCTGCTTTGGCTTCTGCGCCTTTTGGCAGCACCAAAACAATTTGAAATTTTTTAAATCCCTTGAACTTATCGTAAACGAGCTCTTTTAAATTTGACGCGGCGATATTCTGGTTTAATGGGTCATTGCCAAGAAAAGCCAAAATCGTGATGTGGTCTTTAAGCTTGACATCCTCATCTGAATTGGATTTAAAAAATTGCAATTTTGAGACACTCTTATCAACAATATCAAGCGGGGTATAGTTGTGGGTTGAGGGATATAAGAACAGTAAGAACATTACTGGTAAAAAAAACAATACCACTAAAACCGCTACTGTTTTTTTTGGCATTTTTCCCATACGTTTTGCTCGATTTAATATTATGCAAAAATAAAAAAGACGGCTTTAAAAAACCGTCTTCTCCTATAACTTATGTCAATATTAACATGTTTTTAATAACCATCCTGTTTAATAAAACCATCTCGGTAAACGGTTTCAATATAACCGCCCTCCTGCAATAATATAAACACAATATAACATATTAAAAATACGCCAGTCCAAACTACCATACGTCTAAGTGCTGGGGTCTCATCGCGCATGTGCATAAAATCCCAAGTGATGTAGTAGGCTTTAACAATGGTTAATAATATAAATATCCAATTCAAGGTTTTCATGCCTAGAATGTCGCCCATCAATACTTCAGGCTTATAAATACCTAAGATGACCTCTATTGCCGTAACAATAGAAAGCAATATAAGTACGCCCCATATTTTCTGTCTGTTAGACTTGAACTTTATCGCGCCTCTAAATATTTCAAGTTTGTGTGCGTGTGCCATATAATCTTATTCTGAAATTTAAACTAAATAGAAAAATGTGAATACAAATACCCATACCAAATCAACAAAGTGCCAATATAGACCAACCTTTTCGACCATTTCGTAGCTGCCACGCTTTTCATAGGTCCCCAATATCACGTTGAAGAAAATAATTATAAGTATCACCACACCGGACAAAACATGGAATCCATGAAATCCTGTAATGAAAAAGAAATAGCCTGCAAAATTGGATTTACCATATTCGTTGACTTGAAGATTTGCGCCCTCAACGACTAACCTACCGTCACGTTTTAGCTGTTTAAGGGATTCTTCCCTGGACAATACTGTTTTTTCTCCCTCTTCGTTTATATTTTGAGTCCTTACCAATAAGTCCTCATTTGCCGCTAAACCGTTATAAACCTCATCAACTGTATAAGGCGGAAGAGAGCCTTCACTAAGGAACCAAACCCCGGTTCTGCTTTCTTGTCTTACCCTTTCCTGTGGCGTATCTATAGCAAATTCGTCTAAAGCGACACGCTTAAATACTTCTTCGCCATCAACGGTTTCATATTTACCAAATTGTAGCGTGTTGCCACCATTGGTCTGGACGGCTCCGTAATCACCTTTTATAAATGTAGCCCATTCCCAAGCCTGGCTGCTTACAAATATAATACCACCAACAATAGTCAAAAACATATACCAAGTTACCTTGGTTTTTTTCATTTCGTGACCGGCATCAACGGCTAAAACCATGGTAACCGAGGACATAATTAGCACAAAGGTCATAAACGCTACGTATATCATGGGATAGTTACCATGAATAAACGGTACGTGGGTAAACACCTCATCTGCAATTGGCCATGAACCAATAAACTTAAATCTCGAAAAACCGTAAGCCGCAAGAAAACCCGAAAAGGTCAATGCATCAGACACGATGAAAAACCACATCATCAATTTACCGTAACTTGCCTTTAACGGTTGATTACCACCGCCCCAGGTTTTGCCTTCTGTGCCAGTATTTGCTACTGTTCTGTCCATATAAAAGGTATAATTATTAAAAGTTTCACAAAAATAAGGATTTTATCGATTCTACCGAATGTAAGCCTCGATTTTTAGTAGCCATAGTGCATCAATTGATTGGAGCGTTATTAGATATTAAATTTAATTATAAAAGCATCAAACCAAATACGCCAAAAACACAAATAGAAAGAGCCAAAGTATATCGACAAAATGCCAAAATGTAGCTGATAATCTAATTCCTAGTGTTTTCTCACTATTGTATTTCTTTTTGAAATGATAATAAATTACCACCAAAATTGAAATCATTCCTGCAATAACATGCAAAATGTGAACCGCAGCAATCACGTAAATAAAGCTCATGGTCACGTTACTAGTGGGGCCGGTAAAATTATATCCAGCTGCAATAATCTCATTAAAACCCTGTAATTGATTATAAATGAAGGCAAGCCCCAAACCAAAAGTAAGTAAGAGCATTGCAGAGGTCAACCCTCGATTATTGGACTTTATCGCGCGCTTGGCTATAATAAATGTCACACTGCTAATAACAATTATTACACAACTTATTAAAAATGCATCGGGCATCACAAAATCCTCCAGCCAATCCTCCCGCCTTCTACTTACCAAAACAGCACTTGTTAATCCGGCAAAAGACATGACCATAGAGGCAATACCAAACCACAGCATCATGCGTTTGGCACGGTCATTTTTCTCTTCTAAAGTTCCTTGGGTTAAATCCATTCTATCTTATAAATTTATCGGCAACGTATATTATTTGAACCAGGGTAATATAGCTCACACTTGCTATCATTAATTGTTTGGCGGCTTTAGCAGTACGTTCCCTAAAAAGCCTAAAAGCATATAACAGCATAAACAATCCGAGAGCGAAGACCAGTATTCCAGAAACGATAGACAATTTCAAATCTCCCGTTACTCCAAAAACCGGAACAATGGATACTAAAATCGTCCAAATCGTATAAACAATGGTTTGAACTGCGGTTCCTTTATCCCGTTTGCCGGTTGGCAGCATAAAAAAGCCTCCCTTCTTATAATCCTCAAAAAGAAACCATCCAATCGCCCAAAAGTGAGGAAATTGCCAAAAAAATTGCAGTGCAAATAAGGTACCCGGCTCAATCCCAAAATCGTTTCTGGCAGCAACCCAGCCTAACATAAACGGAATTGCCCCCGGTATGGCTCCTACAAAAACAGATAAAGGTGTTTTTGTTTTCAATGGGGTGTAAACACAGGTGTAAAGAAATATGGAAATCGCACCGTACATCGCCGTTCTTTCATTGATGATATAAAGTGTTGTTAATCCTAGAATCGTAAAAACCGTGGCAATGGCAAAAGCGGTTGAGACTGACATACGACCTGCCGGAATTGGCCGGTTTTTAGTCCTATCCATCAAGGCATCCAGGTCCTTTTCAATAATCTGGTTAAAAGCATTGGATGCACCAACCATAAAGTAACCACCAAAGGCCAACATAACAACCGTAGTCACATCTACTGTAATAGCCCCGAGCAAATATCCCGCAAGCGCAGAGAAAACCACACTCAACGATAATCTCATTTTTGTAATTTCCTTAAAATCGGAAACCAAAGTGGAGAAAGAAACAGAAGAATTCACAGTACTCAACACCGTCATTTTATTGGGTTTGCAAAGATAACCCATAAAAAGATTTTGAGCAATCGAAAAATCAGTAAAAAAAATCTCATTTGCAATAATGGCGACGCAGGTCTTTGAAACCAACTATCGGGACTAGAAATAGAAATCAAAAATCATTATACCAATTGAACAAATCCGTTCTCAATCCAATATTTATCCAAGCCGTGTTGCTTTTAACCGTATTCATGGTTTGGGCTTCTGGATTGAAGTTCCTGATAGTAAAGTTTGTAAAGAATCTTAAGTTGGTACTAGGGTTAACTACATAACCGGCCTGCATATCAAACTGAAACACGTTGACTTCATTACCTTGTGCAACTTCAATCCCAGTATTGGCGGGTCGGTTTCTCTCATTTCCGTAGATATCACCACCGTAGAAAAAACTATCCTCTTCGGTATCAAAATCAAAACCACGCTTTCCAAAGATAATTTTGGCATCCCCGTACCAGCGTTGGTAATTATAACGACCAATAATTAAAGCCTCGCTGAAATTTGCACCCCATAAATGAGCCATCGGCTGGTTGTTATGAGCGTAATTCAACACAATGGTGTTATGGGAATAGGTGTAGGGACGAACCCGATTGTATTCAAATTGCAACTGTAGATTTTCAATTTTAAAGGCATCAAAGTATTTTAGCCCCAATTGATAACCAAACTTGTTTTTCCAACTTTTTTGACCGCCTGTGATGTCGCTAAGTGAAAATTCATCTAAAATAAATTGACCGTATAAATTGATTTTATTGTTCCATTTGTACTTAGCCGAGGCGCCCAAAATCGCATTACCCGCATTTTGACCCGTTTGAAATTCAATGGCCCGGTAAAAAATCACGGGATTTAAATAATTTAAATCAAAACCCCTATTATTATCGTCTGCCCACATTACCGATTCAAAAAAACCGAGATTCAATCGTTTTGAAACGTTCCAGCTTAAATAATGGTTGGCCATGTATTTGGTGAAAAAAGCACCATCTTCTAAAACTTCAGAACGAACGTCCCGCAGAGACATCCAAGTATTGGTGTACTTAATTTTCCAGAATTTGGTGTTTAACTTTACAAATGGGTAAGGACTGGCCACATCGCTCTGAAGTAGAGAATGATAACCGTCACCAATGAAGTTCTTACCATGACCAAATTGGATATTTAAAAACTCTGCGGGTGCATAACTCAAATAAGCTTCTGCCACTGGATAATCGTACCCTTGGTCCTTAAAACGCTTTGCCACACCTCGACCGGGAACAATGGGCTCGCCGGGGGAAGCCGCCAGGCGTTCAATATATCTATTGAAATAGTCTGCAAATCTTCCTTGGCTCTCGTAAATGGAGGTCGTGAAATTGAACTTTTTACCCAACCCAGCTTGTACCCAAACCCCTCTGGTGTTATTGTAAGTTCCTAAATCGGCTTCTCGATCAACACCAAGTTGCAAGTCGGCAATAGGATCTATGGTAAACCAATAATCCTTGCCTTGAACCGCTACTAAATGCTCGTTCCAAAGCTTTCGGCCCCACCAGCTTTCCTTGGCTTTAGCTAAGTCTTCTTTTTCGGCTTCAAAATCATAATACTTAGCGACATCCTGATAAACAAAAGGCTTAGCGGCAGTATGGCTGTTTGTTCCCAGTGCGTTCATCTCTTGATCAAAACGCGCGTAATAGGTATGTGAAAACGGTATGTTCAACTGGCTGCTATATTCCAATTTTTCGTATGGCACGATGGCCTTATTCACACTATCAAATTCGGTTGAAAGGTCTTGGTCTAGATTTTCAGACGTGATCTTAGCAGCTTGGGTATTTAGGCTTTCAACCTGGCTGGTAATTTGCGCAGCGTCCACCAGAGGGATTTTTATACCAATTGTGTATTGAAAATAAGTGGGTTTACCATTGTACGTTCCAGGCTCAACTTTAGGCATTTTATCAAAGACGCGTATGGTTTCTGCCTTAAGCACTTCGTAAACAGCATCAGTATATATCACGTTTATTTCACCTTCGTCACTAACCTCAAAAAGCACTTTTACCTCGCCGTTGTAATTTTCTTCCGAAACTTTAGATGGTACTTCAAAATTGCTGAAAATAAACTGATTTATTTTATTGTTGAAACAGTTTTTGAAATTTTCAACAGCCTCTACTTCGCAGCCTGGAAATACGGGCGATTTTTCAAAATTGGAAATTTCTTGGGAAAAACTTAATTGTATGCTTATAAACAAAAGCAATAGGAGCAGATTCTTCATGAATAGAAAGCAACTTTATTTTGGGCGAAAGATAAGATTTTTTTAACAACGCTAACTGTCTTGTTTTATTGGCAGATCCGTGTATTGTTGAACCTCACAAGATTTGTTCAAACTGAATCCTTCAGGAGAATTTGTGTATTTTTGAATGTAAGATTTTAAAAAACCTTGAATGGATTCTAAATTGAAATATGCTGTTTTTGGTGCTGGCAGTTGGGCGACCGCGATCATAAAAATGCTCTGCGAAAATTTGGATGAAGTTGGCTGGTACATGCGCAGTGTTTACACAAAGGAGCATCTACTCAAAGAACAGCATAATCCCAGTTACTTAAGCTCAGTGGAGTTTAGGCCACAACAGCTCAGGCTTAGTAACGACATTAATGAAATGGCCGAATACGCAGATATTTTGATTTTTGTAATTCCCTCGGCGTTCATCCATTCCGAATTAAGGAAAATGACAGTTGATATTTCAGGAAAAACTGTAGTATCTGCCGTAAAGGGCATCATGCCCGAAACCGGCAAACTGGTTGGAGAGCATTTTCACGATGATTATAACATCCCCATTGAACATATAGCGGTTATCGCCGGTCCCTGCCACGCCGAAGAGGTGGCCTTGGAGCGACTGTCTTATCTCACCATTGCCTGTGCAGATGAAAAAATGGCCCAAACCATAGCAGGCGCACTAACCAGCGATTATATTAATACCAAGACCAGTGACGACATTATTGGCGTTGAATACGCGGTTATGTTAAAAAATATCTACGCTATCGCGGCAGGTATTGCCCACGGATTGGGCTACGGTGATAATTTTCAAAGTGTACTGATGAGTAATTCCATAAGGGAAATGAAGCGGTTCATCAAAAAAATGCACAAGATGAAACGCAACATTAACGACTCTGCTTATCTGGGCGATTTACTGGTTACAGGCTATTCCACCTTTTCAAGAAACAGAATGTTTGGTAATATGATTGGTAAGGGATACACCGTAAAATCCGCCCAAATGGAAATGAGTATGGTGGCAGAAGGTTATTATGCCACGAAAAGCGCTCATGAACTCAATAAAAGTAATCTTAAAAAAACCCGCCTGCCAATAATTAATGCGGTTTACGGAATTTTATACGAGAATAAAAACCCTAAAAAAGTGTTTGGGAAGTTGACTGATAAGTTGGACTAGCAGCTTGAAACCTGTAACCTTTTGAGAGAAAACTGTTATTTGATTACTCTTTCCTGAGACTGAATCAAAAAAATATCGAAACTTAAATTCTTTTTTCTAAAGCGCCATTGGCTTTGAACTTCTATAAAAATAGGCTCGACAATTAAAACTATAACTTCTTTTTATTGCAATGATGCTACTTTTCAAAATGGCTGTACGCCTTAAAAATCCAACACAATCCCTATAACTGGAATCGGCGAATTATTATCGGGTTCAATTTGGACCAATTCGCGTGGGTCACTTATGTTTCCACTTTCATCTCTTTTTAAACCAAATTGCGGGGGTTCGGGTATTTCCTGAAAGAGGATATTTTGCACTTCAAAAAATAGGTTGAACGCAAATTTGTTGAAATTCCATTTTTTATCAATACGCACATCCAATTGTGAGAACACGCCCAATCGCTCGTCGCCCAAACGGTCAAAGTCTAAAATTAAGTCGGGATAGGTTTGTGTTGAAGTAGATATATCTACAGGTACAAAAGGTGCTTTACCAGCGAAACGAAATCTACTACTTAGTTCCCAATTGCGTTTGAGTTTATAACCGCCGGTAAATGATAGTAAATGCCTATTATCCCACAGTGAAGGCCTAAAATTGTTAGTGTCCGAACCTGAAAACTCACTATAGAAATACGTATAGGAAAAAATACCGTAGAAGTTATTGGTTAGTTTCTGTTGAAATAATAGCTCTGCCCCATAGGCGCGTCCTTTTCCTATTGTGACGACTGGTTCATTACCTAGAACTTCAAAACCTGCGCCCTTATTGGCAAGGGAAACCTCATCCCTGAGGGAAACGGGATAATCATTATAGCGCTTATAAAACGCCTCAGCCGAGATACTCGCTGCTTTGCTCAACTCTTTTGAAATGCCCAAAACGTAGTGATCTGAACGTGTATAATCACTATTCTTATTTACTAATAGACCGGTTTCGTTTCTAAAACCCAAAATGGTATAGGGCGGCAGTTTAAAATAGCTTCCTACCGTGGCGTTAAGCTTCCAAGTATCAATAAATTCATAGGATATGGCCGCTCTTGGAGAAAATGTCTCCGTTAAACCTGTTTTTGTGTAATTATCAGCATCCATTCTAAAACCTGCCGATACATCCAATTTTCCGTCAAAAAAAGCTTTGGTTACGTTAGCGAAGAATCCGTACTTTAAAAATTCTATTTCCGTATTGTAAGTAAGATTGTTGCGTTGGTCCAGAGTCTCATTTTCATAATAAGAAAACTGGGCGTTAAATCCTGTATTTAAACGCCAGCCTTCAATAGATTTATTGTATTCAACCCGTAATTTAGTTTCACTTTCTATAGCATCATTGATAAAGAAAGGATTTTCTTGATTTTGATTATCCTCAAACCGTGTAAACGTGTTCTGTAAACGATTATTACTCAAAACAGCTCTGTAAAACCCCGAGCCATCCTTAAATCTACGTTTATAAGAGAGCCCAACGGTATTTGTTCGTTGCTCAATAAAAGGGGTCTGTTCTAAAGTGGCTTGCTGTATCTCGTCAAAATCATCTGGTGCTTCGAGAGAAAAATCATCTATACTACCTACACCTATAAGGTTTAGCTCGTTATAATCGTCAATTTTATGGGTTACCTTGTACTGGTAATCCCAATAGTTAGGGCGTAGGGGTAAACCAATTAATTCAAATAAAAATTGAAGATAACTACGCCTTGCCGAAACAATAAAACTGGTTTTGCTCTCTTCGTTGTTCCCCTTAAACAAAGGGCCCTCGAGAGTTAGTGCGGTTTCACTGGCGCTTACGCGGAAATTAGTATTTATTTTATTCCTATTTCCAAATCTTTGGTCAAATTGCAACACCCCAGAAAGCGGATTGTCGTACTGGGCTCCAAATGAGGACGTGGAAAGACTAACATCCTGAATGAAGGATACGTTTAATAATCCTACCGGCCCCCCGGCACTACCTTGGGTACTAAAGTGGTTGATATTAGGAATTTCTACCCCATCCAGATAGTAAACTGTCTCATTGGGAGCCCCTCCCCGTATAATAAGGTCGTTTCTAAATCCGCCCGCAGATGGTGCGACGCCGGGTAAGGATTGCGCCACACGCACCACATCGTTATTCCCACCGGGATATGTGGCGATTTCAACCGCAGAAAGACTTTGGTAAGATAGTGGTGTTTCCTTAGGTCTTGAGACCTGACTATTGGTAATTACTATTTCATCTAATGAACCCGTGGCCTCCGCCAAGCGAAACACCAAGGGTTGGTTACCTGCAGATTTTATGTTTACCTTAAATTTTGTTTTGGTTTCATAACCTAAATAGCTTGCGGTAACATTATAAGTGGCGGGTTCAATATTGGTTATGATAAAAAGACCATCAATATTAGCAGATGCACCCGCACTTGTTCCATCCAAAACAACAGATGCACCGGGCAATGGCAAACCCGTTAAATCGTAAACATAACCTCTTAGCTGGCCTGATGGGTTTTGGGCATTTGCTAAGTGGCCATGTATTGCGATAACAATTAAAACTTTAAGATATCTCAACATTTTTAAGCATTAGGTTATTTCAATTTTAAAGTTTGAATTTTATATTCTTGATCAAATACTACAGCCGCTTTTTTTAAACGCGGCTCGCCCATAAACGGTCTGTAGTTATTGCCAAAAGCTACAGATTCTTTGGGCGCACCAATAAAATTCATATCTGGTTCGCCGTTTTGAATCACATCCTGATAAATTGCAATGCCGTTGGTACCATAGGGTAAATCGAAAGAAACACTTTTGGTTGTTGAGTCTGCGTCAAGTTGCTTTTGCATAAAAACGGACTGCAACCAAGAGTCTTCCGAATTATACAATTGAACAAACACCGCACCCTTAGCTGCCGATATATTGGTTATATTGAATTGAAAGGTTTGGTTTTGACCCTCACTTAAAGCGCAGTAAGCCAAGGCCAATGCAACAAAATAATGCTTAATTAAATTCATAAACTTCTTTTTGAGCAAAGCTACGTATTGTAATTTATACCCCATGGCACTATATCGACCATTACTCGGACAAATCGTGCAACAGCGATTGCCGATAACCAAATGGATTTAAGCCAGTGATTCTTTTAAAAAGCCGCCTTAGTACGATAAATCAACAAAACTGAGCTCGTAGGCAACTGATGCAATACTTCTTGTATTATTCTGTAATAACAATTGCCTCCTATTGATAATCAACTCACTGATTAATTCTTTGGGCGATTTCCCGGTTGAAGCTTCAATTTGCTGATCAAGGTAATTGGTTGGTATGTTCAATTTATCAGCATAAAACGCAACCTCTATCTTTTTGTTGATATGCTGGTAAAGACAATCCTTAAACGTATAGGTTAGTGGCTATTTCGCTTTTGGGCCAATGTGAACAGACAACAGTAAAGAACGATTGGCGAATGGCAATTCTAATTTCGGTTGCAGTGACGCCAAATTGCGCTGCCTCCATCATCAAACTACAACACTTTTCGACCCATGTAATCTGGTTGTATTGCAAAGTGACCTTCGGGCTATAGGTCAATTCGTTTATTTGTTTCTTACTTAGTAAAATATTCAACAGCTTATAACCGATATGGATAAAAAACCCAGAAATTTTAGGGTTGATTTCTTTTATGGTATTTAAATGGCCTTCACGTATAAAAAGCACGTCATTAGCCGCCAAATTATAGTAGTCTGAATCGATTTGCTGTTTTCCCCTGCCGTTAAGGAAAAAGAGAACAAACGAATAGTCTGCTCAAAATAACGGCGTTGGCGGTTTTATGTAATCATAGGAGGCTGAAAGTGGATATATCTGTAACTGGTTATATTTAAACGGAAAAATTTATCGTCATTGTTCATGAAATTTTTTACAAAATAACGAAAATTCAAAACCTTACTTTTATCGCCCATCCCTTATTTTATGAGGTTTGAAAAACTTTTAAAACACGAACCAATGCAATTTTCTAAAATCAACACCTATCCTAAATTTAGTTAGTAGATGATTTAGATGAATTCAGTTTAACACCACTCCTTGCATTGGCATCAAAGGAATATCCCTTACGGCGGTATCATTTATCGTATTCTTCCTGAACAGATAAGTCTTATCGTACATTTCACCGTTTAGGAAAAATGTCACCTTAAACTCGTTGTTGAGCTGAAGTAAATTCTCTTCTAAAAATTCAATTTTAGCAAAGCTACGCGCAGGTAACATTTTGATTTGATGACGCATAACTGGAGTCACCTTTGTATCGGAAAAACCCTTTGAGGAAATCAAAACCATTTCTAAATCCTCGTCACGATTGTTAATGATGTAGGCGTTCCAATCTTCGGTTTTGTATTCAGGGTGAGTTTCTTTTACAGCTGCGACGTACACTTCTTCGACTTTGGGGATGTTGATGTCTTTTTTCAAAACTAAATCACACTCTTAAACTGCTCCAAAAAGCGTACATCGTTCTCGCTTAATAATCTAATATCGCTGATTTGATGAAGTAAGAGCGCAATACGGTCTATCCCCATACCAAAAGCAAAACCAGAATACTCTTTGGAGTCGATACCACAGTTATCCAGAACATTTGGGTCAACCATACCACAGCCCATAATTTCAAGCCAACCTGTTCCCTTGGTCATTTTGTAATCGGTTTCCGTCTCTAGACCCCAATAAACATCAACCTCGGCGCTTGGTTCTGTAAATGGAAAGTAAGAAGGCCTTAATCTTATTTTACTCTTTCCAAACATTTCAGTGGTAAAGTACTGTAGCGTTTGCTTTAAATCAGCAAAACTCACATCCTTATCGATGTATAAACCTTCAACCTGGTGGAAAAAACAGTGTGACCTTGCCGAAATAGCCTCGTTACGATAAACACGTCCAGGAGATATTGTTCGAATTGGTGGCTTGTTGTTTTCCATATATCGCACCTGAACGGAACTGGTATGGGTACGCAGCAAAATATCTGGGTCGGTTTGAATAAAAAAAGTGTCCTGCATGTCTCTTGCAGGATGGTATTCGGGTAAATTTAGCGCGGTGAAATTGTGCCAGTCGTCTTCTATTTCTGGTCCTTCACTAACATTAAAACCAATTTGTGAAAATATATCGACTATTTGATTTTTAACGATGGAAATAGGATGACGTGCCCCAATTTCAATGGGTTCGCCAGGTCTGGATAAATCGCCTAATTTCCCTTCGGTTTCGCTTATACTTTCCAGCTCATTTCTTAGGAGATTGACTTTTTCTTCGGCTGTTTTTTTAAGCTTGTTGATGGTTTTACCAAATTCCTTTTTTTGCTCGTTGGGAACATTTTTAAATTCGGCAAAGTATGTTTTTAGCAAGCCTTTAGAACCAAGGAATTTTATTCGAAATGATTCTACCTCATCCTTAGACTGTGCGGTAAACTCTTCGGCCTCTGCAATTAATTCCTTTAACTTATCCATCATGGCTTAAATTACTTAATATCATATGGCAAATTTATACTATTTCGATTAAAAGACCACATAGGTTATTTTAAAACCTTTCAGGTCTCAACCTTAGTCTATAAACTCCATTTCCAAAAAATAATTGACGATAGCATCTTTCATCAAAACACTTTGTTCTCCTGCCCTGAGGGGAGGTAATTGCTCTTTTATCCTGTAGTGTGGCCATCCATCTTGGTCCACATAGTCAAACTCGTAGTACCCATAAGGCACTAATAACTTGCAAATCGCAATATGCATGAGGTCTAACTTATGATCTTTTTTGAATTTTCTATTAAATTGGCCAAGCTCCTGGACACCGATGAGGTAAATAATAGCATCCAAATCCAACGGGTCTCCATCTGCAAACCTTGCCGATAGTTTTTCGACAACCTTGGTCCAGCGTTTTTTTAATTGTTCATCTCTGCTCACTGTGTCATTGGTTCAAGGTTCAAAATATACGGTTCTTACATTAGCTATGTTTAGCCTGCCACATTTAGTTTAGCTTAACCAAGCTGTAAGTAAGTAACATCTTATGCCAAAACTAAAAACTATTGTTTAATTTTTTACGTTATTTAACAATATCGACAAAAAAGTATATGTTTGTTTTTAAAGTCGTCCCTAAATAATACCCACAACCCATGGCAATAATTGATATTATATTGGCGGTTCTATTGTTATTTGGCCTAATTAGAGGCTTTATGAATGGCCTTTTTGTTGAAATCGCCTCTCTGGTTGCCTTGGTTGCTGGGGTTTACGGTGCTATTCACTTTAGTGATTTTGCAGCGGATTTTCTTGAAAATAACGTAGAATGGGATGAGAAATACATCAAAATTGTAGCCTTCGCCGTTACATTTGTGATTATTGTTTTTACAATTGCCCTAGCCGGGAAGGCACTCACAAAATTAGCCAACTTGGCCGCCCTTGGTATTTTAAATAAATTATTGGGAGGCGTGTTTGGCGTTTTGAAAATTGGGTTAATCTTGAGCGTACTATTAATCATTTTTGAAACTTTTAATGGCACGTTGACGTTTGTTGAGAGAGATGACATTGAGCAATCTGTACTCTACAACCCATTAAAACAGCTTGCGCCCACGATTTTTACAGATATCCTGAACCAAGATTTAGAAGACGCAGAGGCCCCTTAGACATTTTATGGTCGAAACACAGGTTAGGCCAAAGCGTTTATTCTAAATCAAGTCTGAATATATCGTCTAGATGCTCTGCGCTATCCATAGAAACCCTTAGGTCTTTTATCTTACCGTCGTCCAAACCATAGACCCAGCCATGAATTTGAAGACCTGATTCCTCTTTCCATTTTTGCTGTACAATCGATGTTTTTGCAAGATCATAGACTTGGGCTTTCACGTTAAGTTCTACCAGACGGTCAAAACGCTTTTCTTTGGTATCTAATTTATTAAGTTCTGTAAGATTATCCTTGTAAACTTCCTTGATGTTCCTTACCCATTTATTAATTAGACCCAGTGACTTATTTTGCAAGGCTGCTTGCACACCTCCACATCCATAGTGACCGCATACTATTATATGATCAACAAGTAAATGATTCACTGCATAATCCAATACGCTAAGCATATTCATATCTGTATGCACGACCATATTGGCTATATTTCTATGTACAAATAAATCACCTGGATGTGTACCGGTAATCTCATTTGCGGGCACTCTACTATCGGCACAACCAATCCATAATACCGGAGGTTTTTGTCCTTTTGACAGTTTTTTAAAGTAATCCTTATCTTTTGATAGCATTTCATCTACCCACTGCCTGTTGTTGCTCAATAGACCGCTGTAATAGTTGTTTTTCATGTGTGTTAAACCAAATTAATAAACAGGTTATATCGAAAAGAATTTTCCTAATCCCATAATTTTTACCCTCAGGATTTAAAATTACGAACTATCGTGGTTTCTTGAAATATTATCTAATATTTAACAGTTTTATAAAATATTGTGCGAGGCATTTCCGATACTGTTTGTTGGTTTATAAGCTATAAAACAAACTAGTTAATGGTTTCTATATTGTGTTGAGAAGCTATAAAACACCTGTTTTAAGTAGAATTTTATTATTCGTCGTTTCTAAATGAACTTAGAAAAGATCAAAAAGGATGTTAGCTCAATTCAGATTAGTTGCACTTTACCTGATTGTAAACTATAAACGCCTCCAACGATTTTAATAGCACCTTCAATTTCCATCTGTTTAAGAATCAAACTTTTTTGGCGTATCCTCTTCATGGTAAGTATCACGTTATTTTCAACCGTTTTGGCTACAAATTCATTATTAGAAGAATTAGTTAAACCGCCTTTGCTTTCGTCAACCGATTTTTCTACCGCAGGCATGATATTACCGAGCATAGCGGTTATATTCCCCAATTCAACCCCGTCACAAGCTGCTTTTACGGCGCCACAACTTTCGTGGCCAAGAACCATAACCAATTTACTTCCTGCGGCCTTACAAGAGTATTCAAGGCTACCTAGTATATCTACGTTTTCAAAATTACCCGCTACTCTTGCCACAAAAATATCCCCTATATTTTGGTCAAACACTTTTTCAACCGGAACTCTTGAATCTATACAGGAAAGAATTACAGCCTTCGGAAACTGCCCACCGGTGGTTTGCGCAATGAGTGACATATTATCAACTTGCTGGTCTCGTCCTTCCATGAACCTATTATTACCCTGCATTAAATCCTTCAAAACAGATTCTGGGGTCATCATGGATTGTTGTTCTTTAGAGACTGCTGTATTTTTCATTGTTGCAACGATTTATAAAACGTAAAACAGCTCTACTTTTGGGCTTTTTCAAACCTAGCTGTTTTTTTATCCTGGTCAAAAAATTCCTTAAAGCTATCGGGATTTTCGGCGATGCCCCTTTGTGAAATTATCATGATGTCAATGTTGCGCTCTTTGGCCTTAAACGCAAAATCATCTAATATTTCAATAATATCATTATCGAGATACATTGTTTTTCTTACATCAATTTCCAAAGCGCTGTGTTCTGGAATATTATCCAGCTCTTTCAAAATTGCTCCTTTATTAAAAAAGGTCACTTCCTCGGCGAAGGTCATCTTAATTTTCCCATCGTCAACATCCTCTCCTTCCTTGTGAAGGAAATGCGAATTTTGATAACTTTTCACTAGGATGACAAAAATACCAACGGCTAATCCTAAGCTTATGCCTATTAACAAATCGGTAAATACAATACCTCCTACAGTTACTATAAAGGGAATAAACTGTTTCCAGCCTAGATTATACATATGCTTAAAAAGCGCGGGTTTTGCTAGTTTGTAACCTACTATAAACAGTACGGCTGCAAGTACTGACAAGGGTATTTTATTTAATAACTTTGGAATAAGGATTACAGACGTTAAAAGCAAAAACCCATGAATGATAGCCGATGCCTTGGTTCTCCCACCAGATTGAATGTTTGCCGAACTTCTTACAATAACCTGAGTTATAGGAAGACCACCTATACATCCTGAGATTATATTTCCCGTACCTTGAGCCAAAAGCTCCCTATTTGTTGGGGTTACATTTTTATGGGGATCTATTTTATCTGTTGCCTCAACACATAATAACGTTTCTAGACTAGCCACTAAGGCAATTGTAAAGGCGGTAATCCAAACCTGTGGATTGGTAATAGCCGCAAAATCTGGGAAACTAAACTGGCCAATAAACGAGTTGAAACCCTCGGGAACGGGGACAGTTACCAAATGGCTTGAATCAATTGCTAAGGTCTCATGGTCTTGCGTAAAAAGATAAAACAAAATACCAACTACCACGGCCACTAAGGGACCTTGTACTAATTGAAAGATTTTTGCTTTTTTAGATAACACCTTGTCCCAAAGTAGTAAAATTGCTAGTCCTATAAGCCCTATAACTGTAGGACCAATGGCAATATTTTCTACAATATTTAAGATTGCCGAGAATGTATTCTCGCCTGAGGCCTCAATAAAACTATCTGCGCCTTCAGGCTCAGCATCATAGCCAAAAAAGTGGGGTATTTGCTTAAGTACGATAATGATACCTATACCGGTTAGCATTCCTTTAATTACCGAGGACGGAAAATAATAACCGATGATTCCCGCCTTTAAAATTCCAAATACCAATTGAATTACGCCACCCAATACAACCGCAACCAAAAAGTTTTCATAACCTCCTAAGGTGCCTATCGCTGTAAAAACAATTGCCGCCAAACCGGCCGCGGGACCACTAACCCCAATTTTAGAGCCGCTTAGCGCGCCAACAACGATACCACCTATAATACCAGCAATTAAACCAGAAAATAAAGGTGCACCACTGGCCAAGGCAATACCGAGACATAAGGGCAAAGCCACAAAAAATACGACAATACTGGCTGGCAAGTCACTCTTAATTGTTTTTATCATAAAGGGAAATTGAGACTAAAATGACATGTCCAACTTTTAAAGGACAAAATCAAATAGTAGGCATTTTGCTATAGTTTGGAAAGATACGACTTTGAGCGTAAGGCTATCAAAAACGGAAGTGAAATTAAATATTTAATTAAGCCTATTAAAGCGTCTTTACTAGTTTAATATCATCGCTAAGCACCCAGCCTGTTTTGCCGTCAGCGATTTTTATCTTTTTCCAATTATCAACTGTATCCAACACCTGCACTTTTGTGCCTTCATGAAGTTTGAAGGCTTCATTACTTCGTAAATTAGGTTCATTCTTAATTTGGGACTCCTTTGCAAAAACAATGGCGGGCTGATTGGTCTTAACTAGGTTTTGCCCGTGAAAGGTTAAACCCAGGGTTGCAAAAACTAAAATGAGGCATATAATACTGGAAACAAAGGCGAATCGTTTTTTCGAGGATGATACTGAGAAATAATAAAATATGAAGAGCGCCACAAAAAGTATTGAAAAAGTCACCGATATTTTAGCCCAAGTTTCGTAATAAAAATACTTAGCCCATTTGTTTATTAAGCTCAGAAGGCCGATTTCCGGCACTACGTCAATCGCATCAATTGTCATGTTACGTGCAAAAGCTAGATTATTATTAATTTCGTTATCATTAGGTTTGAGCAATAAGGCCTTTTCATAGTAGTAAATACTCGGGGCAATGTTATTTAGTTTATAGTGAGCATTACCCATATTGAAATATAGAGCGGCAGAATGTGCTCCCGAATCAAGAATAGTATGATATTTATCTAAAGCTTCATAGTATTGCGCCTCGTTATAAAGCCTATTGGCCTCCTCAAACAGCACCTCATTTTGTGAAAACCCTAATCCACATACCAGTAAAATCAACAAAAACCCTAGTCGTTTCATTTTATTGAATGTCTTTATCGATTACCGCAATCGTCCTTGACGCCTTCTCATAATCCTGCTGCATTTCAACATTTGTAATTGGCGTATATCTTGCCAGTTCGCAATTTTTAAGAATACTCAAAAACTCATCAATAGTGGTTTGATTGACTTGTCTTTGCGTGAGAATCTTATGAATTTTATCCTTACTGAATTCACTAGTTTCAATGTGTAGTTTGGCCTTTAGGTAATTATGTAAGGCTTTTTCCAAAGCAATGTAAAAATCTTCTTTGTGGCCTAGCGATTTTTTTGCTGCGCTCAAATATTTTTTTGCCAATCTATCAGCTTTCCTAATCCTGTTTCCAAATACATCGGCATTACGCTCATCACGTTTTCTACGATAGACAATGGCTAATGGAATAGCCAGTAGCGGAAGCAACATCGTGCCCCAAAACGCCGTAGAGTTAAAAAAGGGCTTCGTTTTTATTGCCCTTAGATTGGGATTGGTTTTGATGAAGGCAAACTGATCACTCGTTAATTCTACTTTTTGTTTTGTACCAGTTTCTGAGGTAACGATGTTATTATCACCACTTGTTGTGTTAACCGGCCCTTCCAAAACATCAATTATAATTTCACCGGAGGAAATTCTCTTATAGGATTCCGTTTTTAAATCGAAATAGGAAAACGAGATACTCGGTATGGGATATTTACCTTTATATTGGGGAACAATAGTATAATTATCTGAAATTGAACCTCTCATTCCTCTTAGATCAGTTCTTACGTTTTCATTGTGCTCTGGCTCATAAACTTCCAGAGAGCTTGGAAGATTTAATTTGGGCAACTGGAACAATTTCAAATTTCCCCTACCTGTAACTTCGACTTTTGCATCTAAGGATTCTGATGCATTCAATTGAGATTTAGAAGTAATTACATTAAACTTAAAATCTCCCACGGCACCAGAAAAGTCATCTGGCTTTCCTTCCTCTGGAAGTGGCTTGACGGCCAAAACCCTTTTGCCCGCTGAAACGGTTCGATTAACTTGAGCCATACGCCTACCTCCAAATATATCTCTTCTATTAGTTGGTATTTCTACGGTTACTTCTAGATTTAAGGGTTCAATATCGAGTTTTCCTGTTTTTTGTGGATACAATACCGTTTTTCTCAAAATAACGCATCTGTAGTCTTCGCCCTTATATTTACAATTTTTTACATCGAGACCTTTAATTTCAATATTTTGACTCCAAAAATCGTTGTACTCCGGACTTGCTGTTTCACGCCAATTAGTTACCCCAATCTCAGGAGAGATATAGAGTTTGTAAGTCACCGATACGGCTTCGTTAAGAAAAGGCCGTGATTTGGAAACCTCGGCAATTAAATGGAGTTTTTCGGAGGCAATTTCATCACGATTATAAGGGTCATTAGGACGTTTTACGGGAGCCGTAACCAATACACTTACGGGGTCTGTTTTATAAATCTTTCCTTCAATTTCTATACTCGCCTCTCCAATTTTTAAAGTTCCCTGCCTTTTGGGAAGCAAGAAATAGCTATACGTTTTTGCGTAAGAACGCACACCATTAAGCCAAGAGTTACTCACCGAGGTATTCGGGCCCATCACCACATTAAAATTCGCAAAGCTAGGCGGATTGAAATTATCCCCATCCTTGTTCATTTTAAAATCAACTCGCAATCTTTCGTTTTGACCGAGCTTCTTCTTGCTCACCTTTGCTTCAAAGGTCGTTTGGGCACAAACAGAAGTCACCATCAAAAAGAAAGCTATAATGGGTATGTTTTTAAATACTTTCACTTATTAATTATTCTATCTTTTTGGAGTTTAAATCCCCTTTTTAAGGCTAGCTTATTTAGCTACCAATCCTTTTCAGATTTTACCTTCGCACCTTTTTGCTTTTCAGCATTCATTTTTTCCTGAACTTTCTGCTCGTTATTATTCATGGCCTCCAACAAATTTTTTATCTGCTGTGGTGATAGTTGGCCTGGTTGCGGCTTTGGCTTACCCTTATCCTTTTTGTCCTGATCGGGATTTCCTTTTTTCTCATCTTCTTTCTCATCTTCTTTAGGCGGCTGGTTTTCATCTTTTTTGTCGTCGCCCTCTTTTTGATCTTGGTCTCCCTTATCTTTTTTGTCGTCTTTTTTATCCTCGTCTTCTTTCTTGTCTTTATCCTTGTTGTCTTCGTCCTTATCTTCGTTGTTCTCTTGCTCCTCATCGTCCTTTCCCTTTTGGTCTTCGGCACATTTCTTGGCTACAGCAAAATTATAACGGGTTTCATCGTCACTTGGGTTATTTCGTAGGGCATTCTTAAAGGCTTCAGCGGCTTCCTTACACATGTCATTCTTCATTAAAATATTGCCCATATTATGGAATGCCTTATGTTTTTCCTCTTTTGTGGCTGCGTTTTTTGAAGCTTGTTGTAGCCTGTAGAGTGCTTCGTCGTAATTGCCCTTTTCGTAATAGGATGTTCCTAAATTGTAAGTGCCTGCAACATTACCTGGTTGTTCTGAAATTGCTTTTCGGTATTCTTTTTCAGCTGAAATATAATCGTCTGATTCAATTAACTCATTGGCTTCATAGACATAGCTGTTGGCCTTTTTAGTAGAAAGCTGCTCTAATTTATCGGATTCGTTGTCCTGCGGGAAACCGATGAAAGAAACCAAAAACAGCAACATAAAATACTTCAATGTCATACAATCTTTATTTTGGTAATCAGTTAGCAAAACGTTTGCTAATATATAAAACAACTGATGTTGATTGAGTTAAAGATTTTATAAAAGTTGGTTGGCAAGAAAAATTACGGATTAAAAATCCTCATTAAATAAATTCAATCGTTTCAACCAAGCTGTTTTTCGGTCTAAAAAGAATATATCAAGACATAGAAAAAATACACCAAAACCTAAAAACCATTGAAATTGATCCTTGAAATCGGCAAATTCCTTGGCTTCGAATTCGGTTTTATCCATTTGGTTTAAAATATCCTTAATCCTGTCAACAACTTCGGTAGTGTTTCTTCCGTTCAAGTACGCTCCATTTGCTTCATCTGCAATTTTCTTGAGGGTTTCCTCATCAAGTTTAGTTACGACCGTTTCGCCTTTATTGTTCTTTTTGTAATTGAGTAAAGCACCGTTTCTTTTGATAGGTATTCTACCGCCTTTGGTTGTACCTACCCCAACCGTAAATATACGGATGCCCTCTTCTGCCGCTTCCTCGGCTACGTTTGTGGCAACTTCACTATGATCTTCGCCATCTGAAATGATAATCAAGACCCGATTGGTTTGCTGTTTATCATCAAAATAGGTTTTTGATAGCTCAATCGCCTCGCTTATTGCCGTGCCTTGCGATGACAGCATGTCGGTATTCATACTCTGTAGAAACATTTTGGCAGAAGCATAATCAGTCGTTATTGGTAATTGTGGAAAAGCACTGCCAGCGTAAGCAATGATCCCAATTCTATCGCTTGCAAGACTGTTGACTATTTGAGCCACGAGTTGTTTGGCCTTTTCAATCCGGTTAGGTGCAATATCCTCTGCCAACATACTTTTGGAAACGTCAACTGCGAATACAATATCAACCCCTTCACGCTTAACGGTTTCTAGCTTTGTACCGATTTTAGGGTTAACTAGGGCAAAGGATAAAAAGAAAATAGAAACACATATCACAACTATTTTCAAAATACTCTTAAACCGCGATTGATCTGGGCTTAATCTTTTAAGCAACTTTCTATTGGCAAATTGTTTTTGGGCTCGATATTTCCAAAATTGAAGTAAAGCGAATAGTAGGATGATTACCGGTATTAACAGTAATACCCAAAACCATATTTTTTCCTCTAGTTGATATTGAAACATCTCTTTGTCTTTAGTCAATAATTTTTATTCGGTAGAATTAGCGTTATGTTTTCTCTAACGACTAAAGACTACCGTTTAACATGTTTTATATGAAACTTCTAAATAAGGTAAAGCGCAACAACAACTCTACCAAAATCAAACCTAAGGCAATGAGTACAAGGGGCCTGAATTTTTCGTCGTAGGTTGTGAATTTCAATTCTTCTATTTCGGTTTTTTCAAGTTTATTGATTTCGGCGTAAATTTCTTTTAGTTTCCTATTATCGGTCGCCCTAAAATACTTTCCCCCGGTAACATCGGCAATCTCCTGTAACAAATCTTCGTCGATTTCCACCTGTATTCTTCGATATTGAAAATTTCCGTTAGGCAAGACTGCATAGGGGGATAAGGCCATACCGTTTGTTCCCAATCCGATGGTATAGACCTTAATGCCGTACTCTACCGCCAACTCACTGGCAATTTTTGGATCGATGAAACCTGAATTATTTACACCATCAGTTAACAAAATAATCACTTTGCTTTTAGCTTTGCTGTCCTTTAACCGGTTCACTGATGTTGCCAACCCCATCCCAATCGCAGTACCACCTTCAATTATCGTATTGTATTTTATATCTCGCATGGATCGTAATACAATTGCCTTATCGCTTGTTATTGGTGTTTTGGTATAGCTTTCGCCAGCGTATTCCACTAGACCAATACGATCGTTAGGGCGTCCCTGGATAAACTCTGCGGCCACATTTTTAAGGGCTTCGAGCCGATTTGGCTTTAGGTCCTTGGCCAGCATACTTGCTGAAACGTCAATGGCCATTACTATATCAATTCCCTTAGTGGTTTTGGTGCGGGTGCGCTCATCTGACGTTCTGGGCCTAGCCAAGGCTGTGATAAGAAAAGCCAAAGCCAAAAGCCTGAAGACAAAGAGTATTGGCCTAAATTTTGGAAGCAGCGAGCTACCAGCTTTAAAGCCCTTGATGCTAGACATTTTTAAAGCAGCCGTTTGGCGGTTTCGCTTAAAAAAATACCAGGCAATTGCAATTGGCAAGAGCAGTAATAGCCAGAAAAATTCTTTATTTACAAATTCAATTCCTTCAAACATCGTCATTTGCTTTTTTAAGTTCGATGGAATTCTCAACACGTTCTATAATTTGATCTGCATATTCATTTTCATAATTCCAAACTAAAATGATTTTCTGCATGACCGATTTATCATCTGAAACAAATAATAGTATGGTGTACTCTGCGTTTCTAAAATCATTTCCATTTTGGGTAGCAAACTCACCGGTGCCATGTACCTTTAAGCCCTTAGCTCCATTTGGAGTTTTAAATTCATTTTGCTTAACAATAAGATTTTTTGCACCATTATTTTCAAACGATTGAATAATTCTCTCAACTTCTGCAGCAACATCAAGCTCTTCACCTTTTTGAAGATTCAACTTTTCAGTACTAACTGCAATGTCAAATTGAGTGTCATAATCGCCATAGTTAAAAATGGTTGTGTTTCCTGCTTGGAGACTATCAATTTGCTGAACTTCCAAACGCTCCAAAACAACTGGCGCAGAAATTGAGACCGGAGGGAACCCGTACTCGCTATTGATCCATGTACCCTCTAGTAACTGCTTGGTGTCATCTCCCATAATGGTATCTACTGTATATTTAAAGCCGTATTTTACCCCAAAACCAACGAATGTGGCGGCCAAGATGAATAGACTGATAATCGCGGTTAGTATAACTTTTTTCCTGGTTTTTTTTCGCTCTTGCTCTTCCCTGTATTTTTGGTCGAGTAGTTTTTCTTCCTCAGAGGGTTCGGGCAGCGCCTGCTTGACTTGATCAATTTCCATGTCAATAGTGTTCCTGTCCATTTTTGCCAAATCAGCATCAACGGAGGATTTGGCAAATTTTACCAAATCGGCGCGTTTTAGAATATTTTCAATATTGTTAATATCGTCTTTACTAAGGTCTATTTTATTGGCATCCTTAAGTAAATTAAGTCGTGTAACGAGTTCGGCAGTAGTGCTTTCAAGAGCGCGGTCGTAAACTTTTTCATCAAGATATCTTCTTATAATAAAGGTTAGTTCAGAATAATAATCCTTCAATTCGGCACGCTGCAGATAATTACTCTCATCCAATTTTTGCAGTGCCAACTTTGCGCGATCGTAAGGTGGTAGCAATGCGATTTTCTCATCTTCTGAGAGCGGTTTTTTTCGCCAAATAAACCAATACAGTAAAACTGCAATGAGAGCAATAACCGCCAAAACGATTATAAAATATTTCCACCAGTCACTTGCGGTACGTTCTACCTCAATGAGTGGTTTAATATCGTATAAGTCTTGTTTTGTAGTATCAATTTCGATGGTATTAACCGCAACCTGCATCGAGTCTGTGAAAAAAACCCTGTCGCCAATAACTACTTTTTGTTTAGGTATCAAGTAATTGCCAGAATCGAACTGGGTTAAACCGTACGCTTTAATGAGTTTATACTTGGATTCATTTTTAGTAGTATCTGTTTTGTAAGCCTCAATCATTTCCAGAGGAAGAAAGGTCTGCCCCTCTGGAAATATCACCAGTTCTGTAGTGTCTGCCTCTATTTGTATTTTGTAAGTTATCTGCTCACCAATCTTTATGGTTGTGGTGTCTATTGAGGAGGCGACTTGGGCATGCAATACTCCTGAATACAGAGAAAAGAGAAAAGAGAAAAGAAAAAAGACGCCCCTTAATCTGCCAATGGCAGAGAACTGTTCTGGAGGGTTAAGTTGAAAAATCCGTGTTGCAATTTTGCTATATGTTCCTAATACAGTATTCAAATCCTAAATGGTCTTCTTTATCTAACAGTTATTTTCAAAATGTCTCAGAATGCATTTTATAAACCGATTTTCGTCTTGACACTTGATTCTTAAAATCCTGATTCCATTTTTAAAAGGCTATCCTATAAATTCTTATCTCTAACCTCTGGCATCTAATCTCTCATTTCCCAAAAAATCATCCTCTTCTCTTGAAATAGCCAAGTAATTTTTTTACATAGCTTTCGTCCGTTCTGCAATCAATCACACCTGCCCCCGATTTTGTAAATGCATCTTTAAAATAGGACACCTTTTCTTGGTAAAACCTACTATAATTGTTTCTGGTTTTTTTTGAGGATGTATTTACCAAGACTAACTCGCCAGATTCCTCGTCTTCCATTTGCACCATTCCCAGGTTTGGAATGCTTTCCTCGTGGCGGTCGTAAACCCTTATTCCCGTGATATCGTGTCTTCCTGCTGAAATTTTAAGGGTTTGTTTATAATCGTCGGCAATAAAATCTGATAAAACAAAAACAATGGCTTTCTTTTTCATGACATTAGACAAAAACTTCAAGGCCATGGAAATATCGGTCTTTTTACTCTTAGGATTAAATTCAATTAACTCCCTAATGATTCTCAAAACGTGTGACCTTCCTTTTTTTGGCGGAATGTAGAGCTCAATTTCATCTGAAAACAAAATAAGACCTATCTTATCATTATTCTGGGTGGCAGAAAATGCCAAGGTCGCAGCAATTTCGGTGACCACTTCATCCTTAAACTGCTCTTCGGTACCAAAAAGTTTTGAACCCGAGATATCCACAACCAACATCATGGTTAGTTCGCGTTCCTCCTCAAACACTTTTATAAAAGGTTCGTTATATCTGGCCGTCACGTTCCAGTCAATATTTCTAACATCATCACCAAATTGATACTGTCTCACTTCAGAAAAGGTCATACCGCGACCCTTAAATGTCGAATGGTACTCACCACCAAAAATATGGTCAGATAAGCGACGGGTCTTGATTTCAATTTTTCGTACTTTCTTAAGAAGTTCCTTGGTATCCATAACAAGACCTTTCTGCCCCTAAAACGGCAACTGGTTTATTTAATAACTGATGTTTACTTTAGGAAATGACAATTAGGTTATCGATTTATAAGTTCAATACTTGCGCAGTAGCCCGTTTTAAGCCCCCCCTTTGGGATAAGGGAGCTTTAAGGCACCTCAATCTCATTTACTATTTTACTGATAATGTCTTCGGAAGATACATTTTCGGCTTCAGCCTCATAAGTAATTCCGATTCTATGGCGAAGTACATCATAAACCACAGCGCGAACATCCTCTGGTATAACGTAACCCCGACGTTTAATAAAGGCATAGCACTTTGCCGCGGTAGCCAGATTGATGCTTCCTCGTGGCGATGCACCAAAGGAAATCAAGGGCTTTAGGGATTCCAACCTATATTGGTCTGGATACCTTGTAGCGAAAATGATATCGAGAATATATTTTTCAATTTTTTCATCCATGTAAACTTCACGAACTACCTCTTGGGCTTTCAAAATCTGGGAAACAGAAATCACGGGATTTACCTTGTCCCATGCCCCTTTTAAATTGGCACGCATGATGAGTTGCTCTTCGGCCTGTTTGGGATAATCAATAACGGTTTTAAGCATAAAACGGTCAACCTGTGCCTCGGGCAAAGGGTAAGTACCCTCTTGTTCTACCGGGTTTTGGGTGGCCATTACCAAAAATGGTTTATCTAATACAAAGGTTTCCTCGCCAATAGTTACTTGCTTTTCCTGCATGGCCTCGAGCAGGGCCGACTGCACTTTGGCAGGGGCACGGTTTATCTCATCTGCAAGTACAAAATTGGCAAAAATAGGACCTTTCTTTATAGAAAAGTCATTCTCTTTCATGTTATAAATCATGGTACCAACAACATCGGCGGGCAGCAAATCTGGCGTAAATTGAATGCGGCTAAAACTGCCATCAACCGCCTGTGAAAGTGTATTGATTGCTAGTGTTTTTGCAAGACCGGGAACACCTTCCAACAAAATATGCCCTCGTCCCAATAATCCAATCAACAATCGCTCTACCATATGTTTCTGCCCAACGATGACCTTGTTCATCTCCATCATTAGTAAATCAACAAAAGCACTTTCCTTCTCAATTTTCTCATTGATTGACTTTATATCAACCGTACCTAATTCTTCCATAGAAACCTTTAGTTTAATTCTGGTGTTTGATTTTGTGTTTTAATGATATTTTAATCAAAGTAGACGTTTTCATAATCAATTTCAAAATGCTGACTCAATGACCCGTATTTTAATTGTGCAAATTGTTAATTTTTTTCATTTATTAGCGTTAAGGATTGGTTAAAAAGCAATGCGCAACTCCTTTAGGGAATTGCGCTTTACAAATTATTTTTAAGGCTTGTAATACAACTATGGTTTTTATATTACTTAATATTTATGTGCCGCATCATGGTGTTCATTTCTGGCACAAATTCTAGGTTATTTTCAATGATTACGACAGAATTATCTGCTTCGATTTCCATCGTAAATTCGTAGCTTTTATTAACCCCCAAAGTCGTAGGTACAAGATTGGAGATTTCTAAATCGTCGCGATAATTATCAAAATGTTTCAGGTTACCATCAATTATTATTGCATTGTCAACCCCTAAAACTAACTTTATTTTTTGAACCTGTCCCGAAGAGACCAATGAGCTGTTCACTAATCTCAGTTCATTGTTTCCGCCATATTTTGAAATATTATGTTTTCCTTTGTTGATGGTTTCCAAAGGTAACCAGAATGACTCATTTTGCGAACTTTCCATTAAAAGTTGAACTTCCTCAATGTCCAATATAATTTGATTAACATCCTTTGAAGCCCCCTTAATTTTCACGCTAACTATAGCACCTTGCTCCATGCCGCTCTCTTCTTTGGAGCAACTTGTGGCAAAGAATAATATGCTTAATACAAATAATAGGGCTTTATAGGTAGATAAAGTTGTCATGATTTGGGATCTTTAATGATTATCTCTAAACAAATTTATGGTGGGTGATAGCTTTTAAGTAATTTTAGGTGTCAAACGCAAAAAAAGCACTATCAACTGTGGAAGAATGCAGATTTTCTCGATTAATTGCAGGTACAATGACCTGGGGAGCATGGGGTAAACAACTCAATAAAAATCAAATGAATGACCTAATTCACCACTGTATAAGCCAAAATATCACCACTTTTGACCATGCTGATATTTACGGAGGCTATAGCACCGAGGCAGAATTCGGCAACGCTTTCGCTGAAAGTGGAGTAGAAAGAACAACCGTACAGATAATCAGTAAATGTGGAATTCAACTTATTGACACCAAGCGAAAAACCGAAGTTAAACATTACAACTATAATAAAAGTTATATAACATGGTCGGTCGAACAATCGCTAAAGAAGCTCAAAACCGACTACCTCGACCTATTATTATTACATAGACCAAGCCCTCTAATGGAGCCCGAAGACATTGCTGAAGCCATTACAGAACTTATAGATTGTGGTAAAATAAAAAGCTTTGGCGTCTCAAACTTTACGGTTTCCCAAATGGAATTACTTTTAACGTATTTAGACGTTTCAGCGAACCAAATTGAATGTTCCCTCACCGCACCAAAGGCCCTGAACGATGGCACTTTAGACTATTTATGTTTAAATAATATGACAACCATGGCTTGGTCTCCCCTAGGTGACCTGTACAAGAAAGAAACTAAACAGACCGTAAGAATCCATAACGTTTTGAACGGATTATGTGAAAAGTACCAAACTTCAAAAAACCAGCTACTCTTAGCCTGGCTCCTAAAGCATCCTGCAAACCTCTACCCTGTTTTAGGTACCACCACACCAGATAGAATTACAAAATCGGCCGAGGCGCTTCAAATCCATTTAGACTTACAGGATTGGTTCAAAATGTGGGAGGCCAGTTTAGGTAACGAGGTGCCTTGATATAAACCATGAATTTTTCTGCATACCTTTTAAAAATTGTTATAAATGCTAATCTAGCGGACCAGCAGAGCCAACAAAAATCAATAAATAATGGAAATTAAAACAGTATTAATAACTGGTGCAACCAGCGGCATAGGTAGGGCTACAGCCTATGAATTGGCCAAACACGGCTTTAATCTAATTTTATGCGGAAGACGTGAGCAGCGGCTTAAGGATATTAAAAAAGACCTAGAAGGTCAAACCAGAATCCACACCCTAAACTTTGATGTTAGGGATAAAAAAGCGGTTTTTGAAGCGGTTGAATCATTGCCAGAGCGCTTTAAAATTATAGATATTTTAATTAATAATGCCGGAAACGCCTACGGACTCGACCCAATCGATACGGGGAGCTTAGAGGATTGGGATGCCATGATGGACATTAATGTTAAAGGTTTGCTTTACATGAGTAAAGCGGTAATTCCGCAAATGACGCAGCGTCAATCCGGGCAGATAATCAATATCGGTTCTTCGGCGGGAAAAGAGGTTTACCCTAAAGGAAATGTGTACTGCGGAAGCAAACATGCCGTACTCGCTATAACCGAAGGTATGCGATTGGACTTAAACCCTTATGGCATTAAAGTTGGCGCCATTAACCCAGGTTTAGTTGAAACCGAGTTTTCAGAAGTACGATTTAAGGGTGATAAAAAAGCAGATGCTGTTTATAAAGGCTATAAAGCATTACAGGCCGAAGATGTTGCTGAAGTTATTCACTTTGCAATCTCTAGACCGCCGCACGTTAACATTGCCGACGTTTTGATGTTTTGTACGGCACAGGCGAGTAGTACAATCTTGAAAAAAGAGCTAAACCAATAGTAAATATTTACTCGCCGTGCAATGAGTGAAATAGATTACCGCTTTCGCGGAAAGTGAAATAGATACCAGCCTACGCGGGCTTTGCTATGATTAATAAACGCCTACTTATAAAAAACCTTTTGGCTCATAATGATGAGAATAGCTTCTATGACAAAAAACGAAAGATTGACATTGGCCAAAAGGAAGGCAAGGCCAAATTTTTAAAACACGTTTGCGCCCTTTCGAACAGTAATCCTAAAAACAACTCTTATATTGTGATTGGAGTTGAAGATGCTGATAACACGATTGTAGGCACTCACTTTTTCGACGACAGTAAAATACAAAACCTTATCAATGCTTATTTAACCAACCCACCGATTGTTCAATACGAGAACATCCCATTTCCGCACTTGCAGGATAATAAGGTTGTGGGCCTGGTTACCATTCGCCCGATGGACGAACTCACTGCGCTAAGAAAAAATATCTGGAAATATTACGGAGGCTCCGTGTTTTTTAGGGATGGCAGCATGAGTATGCCTAAGATTTTTGATATTGTTATAAAGGATGTCAATTCAAAAATTGTCTCAGCAATTGAGGCCCATGCGCAAAACAATATTGAACTTACCTTGGATGGTGTTTTCGACTTTATGAATAAAAGAAAAGACTTCAACCCCCAGTATAAAGTGTTTAAGGAATATTTTGTACTGTGCTGGTCTGGTTTAAAAAAAGTAGTCAAGGATAAAATCTATTTTTCAAGAGTTGATATTGAATTGATAAACGAACAAGTAAGGTTGTTTTTTTCCACTTTGGATGAAGTCGCAATTACTTATAACGATAATGAATTTAAAATTCTTGAATACGTTAGTCTTGGCCTTCAGGATAGTTATAAATACTACGAATTAGAAGAAACCATCATCAAATTTGAAGACAGCGCGCAATATACCATCGAAACCAATTTACGCTTTCAACCGCCTCAATATGATAGGAAAGCACTTTACCATATCTACAACTCTAATAACGCACTTTTGGAAAAACTAAAAAAAGGATTGACGCTCAATAACAACGAAAAAAGGGACTTAAGAAATCTACCGGCCAGCTATCTTATATGCTATTTAAACCTGTTTCACGAAGCCATAGATAAACTTCACGAGGCAAAACCTCACTTAAAGGTGTACGATGCCTCTATTTACAATTCGTATCAAGATGCAGTGAGGATTTTAAGAAAAGTTAAGTATAGTTAAAATTGGATGACTTGGTTGGTATATTTAGGGCGACAGTTAACTCAAATGAGCATATCCATTCAAATTTTGCCCGATTATACAATTTTTTTGACTCGTTATCATTTCAATAGTGTAAACATATTGATTTTTAGCATTTTTGTTATGCTATTAATCAGTTTAGATATAACCCGTTTCCAATTTTGTTTTACAAATTAGAAATGGGTTTTTCAATTTAAAAAGCCACTCCAAAAAATGAAGTGGCTTAAGACTCTAGTTAAACATAGCTCTTACAAATCAAACTTTATACCCTGCGCCAGAGGCAGTTCTGTAGTATAGTTTATGGTATTTGTTTGGCGTCTCATATAAATCTTCCAAGCATCTGAACCAGATTCGCGCCCGCCACCGGTTTCTTTCTCACCACCAAATGCACCGCCAATTTCAGCACCTGAAGTCCCTATATTAACGTTTGCAATCCCACAATCTGAACCTTGAACCGACAAAAATGCTTCCGCCTCGCGTAAATTATTGGTCATTATTGCAGAAGATAGGCCTTGGGCAACATTATTCTGAATGTCAATCGCATTGTGAACGTCTCCGGAATACTTCAGTAAATATAAAACCGGTGCAAAGGTTTCGTGCTGTACAATTTCAAAATCTGGTTTACCTTCGGCAATTGCCGGTTTTACATAGCAACCACTTTCGTAACCTTCGCCAGAGAGCACACCGCCTTCGACTATAATGTTTCCACCTTCCTCTACGACCTTTTCAAGGGCATATTGGTAATTTTTAACGGCATCCTTATCAATTAGTGGGCCCACGTGATTAGTTTCGTCTAATGGATTACCTATTCGCAATTGTTTATAAGCATCAACAATGGCATGTTTTACCTTATCGTACATACTCTCATGAACTATCAATCTTCTGGTTGAGGTACATCGTTGACCGGCTGTACCAACCGCTCCAAAGACCGCACCAATAACCGTCATTTTCACATCGGCATCTGGGGTTACGATGATAGCATTATTTCCTCCAAGTTCCAATAGCGATTTACCTAATCTAGCTGCAACTTCCTGAGCTACGATTTTTCCCATTCGGGTAGAACCTGTAGCCGAAACCAACGGAACCCTTTTGTCCTTAGTCATAAACTCGCCGATCTTGTAATCGCCATTAATTAGACAGGAAATCCCTTCGGGTAGGTCGTTATCTGCAAATACCTCGGCAGCAATATTTTGGCAAGCAACGCCGCATAAAGGGGTCTTTTCGCTGGGTTTCCAAACGCAAACATCACCACATACCCACGCTAGGGCAGTATTCCAAGCCCAGACAGCCACCGGAAAGTTAAATGCGGAAATAATTCCAACCACACCCAAAGGATGGTACTGCTCGTACATTCTATGCCCCGGGCGCTCAGAGTGCATGGTTAAACCGTGTAGCTGTCTGGACAAGCCAACAGCAAAATCACAGATATCAATCATTTCTTGCACCTCGCCAAGCCCCTCTTGGTAGGATTTTCCCATTTCGTAAGACACCAACTTCCCTAAAGGCTCTTTTTTCTCACGTAACTTCTCGCCAAACTGGCGTACAATCTCGCCGCGTTGTGGAGCTGGCATGCTTCGCCAGGTTGTAAAAGCTGAAGATGCAGCTTCTAAGACTTTTTCGTAATCATCCTTAGAGGTTGATTTTATCTTGGCAATTAGCTCACCATCAACAGGCGAATAGGATTCAATAATCTCGCCGTTTGCAAAATTGTTTGAACCGGTTGAGCTTCCATCATTAATATCCTTAATCCCTAATTGCTTTAGGGCTTTTTTTATTCCGAAATCGGTAGCAACTGCTTCCATTTTATAGTAAATTTTATGAATTGTTTATTATTTAGGCGAAGTTACTAATAATTTACTGCTTTAACTTACGGCATACAACTTAATCCGCTAACTTTAAGGCTGAAAAAAACCGTATTAAAATGAAAAATCATCTTAGCATTTTATGCCTTGCTTTTCTGTTGTTATGTTGCAGAAATACATCAGAAAAAACTATTGACAATACAGATACAACCGTTAAGGCTACTACAGAAACTGAAACTAAATCTAAATTTGCCATTATTATTCACGGGGGCGCCGGGTCTATCAAAAAGGAGAATTTTTCCGAAGACCGGGAAAAAGCATATCGGGAAAAACTAGAGGAAGCTATAAGGGCAGGCTATGACATTCTGGAAAAAGGCGGAAGCAGTCTTGATGCCGTTCAAAAATCAATAAACATCATGGAAGATTCGCCTCTTTTCAACGCTGGAAAGGGTGCGGTCTTCACCAATGCCGAAACAAATGAACTGGATGCCTCAATTATGGATGGAAAAACATTAAACGCCGGAGCATCTACCGGAACTACAACGGTAAAAAATCCCATAAACCTGGCCAGAGCCATAATGGATAACTCTCCACACGTTATGATGGCTGGTAGCGGAGCGGAACTGTTTGCCGAAGAGCGAGGCCTCGAACTTGTGGACCCCAAGTATTTTCAAACCGAAAAAGCTTTTAAGTCGTTAGAGCGGGTGAAGGACGCCGAGATTAAAAAAATCATGGAACCCGATAGAAGGGTGTATTACGATAACACTATAAAAGGCACGAAATATGGAACTGTGGGATGTGCTGCATTGGATAAGGACGGGAATCTTGCTGCAGGCACCTCAACCGGGGGTATGACCAACAAACGTTATGGCCGAGTAGGTGACGCCCCGATTATAGGCGCGGGCACTTACGCCAACAATAATTCATGTGCGGTTTCTGGAACCGGCTGGGGTGAGTATTTTATTCGTGGGATGGTGGCTCATGACATTTCCGCTATGATGCAATATCAAAAAGTATCCCTTAAGGAGGCTGCAAAAGAGGTCATCCAGAAAAAAAATCCTGAACTAGGCGGTAACGGCGGTGTCATAGCTGTAGATAATAACGGTAATATGGTGGCAGAATTTAATACGCCTGGCATGTTTAGAGCCACAATGAATGATAAGGGAGAATTAGAGATTGCGATGTTTAAAGCCCGCTAAGTTTAAGCATTGCATTAAAGAAGCAGCCCCGCTCGTGCTTGAAAATAATTCAAATAAATGATATCCTGCAATACCCCAATAAGGCTTTTATGGCGTTGTGTATTGAAAAGGAAAGCTGCACATTACAATTTATGATGCCTTTGGCAACGAAACACAGTGATTGTAAAGCATAAGGAATGAGTGCTTAGTGACAGTCGCGACAAACAGTTTTATATTGTAGGTAAAAATGTTATACCCGAACGCAGACATATCATGTTTCAGTTAAGTGATAGTAGCGAAAATGACCAGGCCATGTTATGATGCAGAAATGCTTCAATAAAAAACGATCAAATCTTACCATTGATAGAGAAAATTATTTTAGAAAAAGGTATTTCAGCTTAAGAAAAATTCCTACTACAAAATGCTTATTTTTGCAAAATAAAAACTAAAAAGCATGTACGAAACGGTAAAAGTCATTCACTCAGGATGGGCATATTTGGTATTGTTAATGTTAGTATTTGCAACATTTAACGCATTGGCAAAATACCTTGGGAAAAAAGAGTTCCAACCTATGGATTTCAGGGTATCGCTATTTACATTAATTGTTAGTCACATTCAATTATTAATAGGTATTGTTTTGTTTTTTGCAGCGGGTTACATTTCCATAATAGGTGATATGGGCATGGGGGGCATCATGAAAAATGACATGTTGCGTTCAAATATTGTAGAACATCCCACAACAATGATTGCTGCCGTAGTTTTTATCACAATTGGTTATTCAAAACACAAAAAGAAACTAACATCTACACCAAAATTTAAGATGTTGGCGATTTTTTATACCATAGCCTTGATTTTGGTTTTAGTTAAAATTCCTTGGCAGGCTTGGTTGTCATAACAGTTAATGAATAAAAGCGCCTCTCCTACATTATAAAAAATTTGCATTCGGGATGTTCTTTTTAGACCATGAAAGTTAGCTCTCTTTTAATTGCTATTCGGCTTCACGAATTAAGAACATATAAACAGGAAAGTGATCACTAAAGCCTCCGCTGAATCCGCCATCTGAAAAACTTCGTTTTGGGTAACCTTTCCAGCGGCCACGTTTTTCAACTAGATACAACTTATTGTAAATACCAGCACGATACATTCTAAAAGATGAATAATCATTTTTTTTAATTAAGGGCTGCGTTACTAATATTTGGTCAAATAGACTCCAAGCATCGCGATAGGCTGTAGTGCCTAGACCATCCTTTTTAAACATATGTTCATAGGGGTTGTAAATGCCTTTTAAACCAACTGCTTTTCTATCTGAATGTGCCTTTAAAACATCTTTCACACTCTTATTGGTGGGGTTGTCATTAAGGTCGCCCATAATGAGTATTTTAGCATAAGGGTCAATTACCTGAAGCGAATCAACCAAGTATTTACTAACTTTTGCGGCGGCTATTCGGTTTGGCCGACTTCTTGCCTCACCCCCACTTCTTGATGGCCAATGGTTAACAATGATATGAATTAATTCCCCATCCAGCTCGCCACTTACCAGTAATTGATCTCTGGTATATTTTCTATCCCTTGAGGTAGTGTTTTTATATATTTTTACTTCGTGCGAACTTTTAGTAATAGGTCTAAATAGTTTTTTTTGATAAAGTACTGCCACATCGATGCCTCGAGCGTCAGGAGATTCAAAATGTATTATGCTGTAATCCCTGCCCAGCAGCAATGGGTGATTAATCACATCGACTAAAACATCCCTGTTTTCTATTTCGCAAACACCAATAATGGCCGGTGAATTACCAGTCACATCTGCACCGATATCTGCTATTACACGCGCCATATTGTTTACCTTTTTTAGATAAACTTCCTCACGGTTTGAGTTCATTTCCATTATCGGGCTTTTCTCGTCAAACTTTGTGGTATCGTTTATCGTATCAAAAAGATTCTCAAGGTTGTAAAAGGCTACGGTATGTATTTTAAATCGTTTCTGCTTTCCGTCATTCTGGCCAAAGCTATTGAAGCACACGAACAAACCCAATAAAACTAACGCGAGAACTAATTGCTTCATCTGCCTAATATTAACTTATTGTTATAATTTATCATTTGACGTTTCAAAAATATGTTTTCTCAAATTATGAGATAACTTTGAATACCTTTAATAACCTTTATTTAATGTTAAAGGGTTTACCATCAATAATTTCACATGAAGAAAAGTTATTTAACAGCTTTGTTTTCAGTTTTTGTTTCACTGTTTGCTGTGGCCCAAGAAACCGTTGTAAAGGGTAGCGTTTTTGATGGAACGAGTGGTGAGCCGATACCCGCTGTTACCGTTAGCATAGAAGGGACAGATATAAGTACAAAAACCGATGCCAAGGGTGTTTTTCAATTTGATGCGGTACTGCCTCTAGGCGAACAGGTGCTTAAGGTAGAGCAGATTGGTTTTGAAACGAAACGTTATCCAATTGTGATTTATGAGGGAAACACATTGGACGTTTCGGGGATAACACTAGACTTTGATTCTAGTGATAAGAAAGATTTATTTATCATTTCAATTTCTGATGATAATCTAAATAGTGAGGATGATGGCTTGACTGATAATATTTCTGGCTTGCTCCAAGCTTCAAAAGACGTTTTTTTAAACGCGGCAGCCTTTGATTTTAGCGCAACATTCTTTCGGCCTCGAGGATTGGACAACGCCAATGGTAGAGTGCTCATCAACGGTGTGGAAATGAACAAACAATTTAACGGTAGGCCGCAATGGGCCAATTGGGGCGGTCTAAACGATGTACAGCGTAACCAGAATTTTACCATGGGCACCGCCGCAAATGATTACATTTTTGGAGATTTAGCCGGCACGAACAATATTATCATGAGAGCGTCTAAGTATCGTGAAGGCGGCAGGGTTTCTTTTGCATCGGCAAATAGAAGTTTTCAGGGTCGCGTTATGGCTAGTTACAGTTCGGGGCTTTTAGAAGGTGGATGGTCTTACTCAGTTTTAGCGTCACGCCGTTTTGGTGAAGAAGGTTATATTGACGGTACCCTGTATGATGCCAACTCCTTTTTTGTTGCTGTGGAAAAAAAGCTAAATGAAAAACATAGCTTAAATTTCACTGGTATCTATGCCTCAAACCGACGTGGCAGATCAACCCCTGTAACAGAGGAAGTATTCAATCTAAAGGGACGGCGTTATAATCCATTATGGGGAATTTTAAACGGTGAGCAGCGCAACTCCAGAATGAGAGAAATAAATGAGCCCATCTTAATGCTCAACCATTATTGGGATATTTCATCAAAAATAAAACTCAACACTAACTTGGCCTACCAATTTGGTGAAGTATTCAACACGCGCATAGATTTCAACGGTACAAGAATTATAGAAAGCAACGGGCAGGATACCTTTAATGGCGGTGCTCGAAATCCATCCCCAATTTACTGGCAAAATTTACCGAGTTTTTACCTACAGGGGGAAAACCAAACCACCTATGACTTTCAACAAGCTTTTGCTTCACAACAGAAATTTATAAACGACGGGCAACTTGATTGGAATAAATTTTACACAGCTAACCAAATCAATGGTTATGGCCTCTATGCGTTACAGGCCAATGTAAATAGAGACCAGCAATTGACTCTAAACTCTATTCTTGATGCTGAATTGGCGAGTAATATTCGCCTAAATGCAAACATAAATTATAGACGCCTAAATAGTGGCAATTATGCTAGAATTGAAGATCTGTTCGGCGGCTCCGGATTTTTGGATGTTGATGCTTTTTTTCAGGATATCCAACAATCAGGAAACATCAATGCTGCGCAAAGCAACTTAAGGACACCTAATAGAATTGCCGGTAAAGGTGACAAATATCGCTATCATTACGATATAAATTCTGACGTTATTTCATCTTTTATACAGGCACAGTTTAAGTACAATAAAGTTGATTTTTACCTGGGCACCAACGCTTCAAGAACAACATATCAACGTGAGGGTTTTTTTGAAAACGGTTACTTTCCCAATGCGCCTGGGGTTATCGGGTCATTTGGAAATAGCGAAAAAATTGACTTTACCAATTTAGGGGTAAAAGGTGGTTTAACCTATAAAATAACAGGAAAGCACTTAATAGATGTCAATGGCAGCTACTTTACAAAAGCCCCTGGTATTAGAACATCTTTTGCTAATCCAAGACAGAATAACCTCATTGTTCGTGATTTAGAAAGTGAAACCGTCCAAGCTGTTGATGCTAGTTATATTTTTAGATTACCGTCCCTAAAGGCTAGATTAACCGCATATTACTCAAATTTTATAAATGGAAGCAGCGTTAATTTTTTCTTTTCTGAAGCTGGTGCTGGTCTATTACAGGAAAACATGACCAATATAAATAGACGTAATATTGGTGCCGAATTTGGTGTTGAAGCTCAGGTCACATCAACCATAAAACTAAAAGCGGCAGGTTCTATGGGGCAGTTCACTTTTACCAACAATCCAAATGTTTACTATTCTACTGATGAATACTACGAACTATCCTTTGGTGATGGTACCACTGCACTAGAGAACTTACGGGTATCCAGTGGGCCTGAACGTGCTTTTCAATTAGGGTTTGAATATCGCGATCCCGATTTCTGGAATTTTGGCCTAACCACAAATTTTTTCTCGCACGCCTACTTAAGCCCGAGTGCGTTAAGACGTTCTGGGTTTTTTAGCCAAGACCCAGATGCCTATGATTTTGATAACATTGTAAGAAATGACCAGGACCGTATTATAAACATATCAGGATTTGGTGTGGCAAATTATGATGAGAACCTTGCAAGAGCACTGTTACAACAAGAACGATTTGAAGATTACATGCTGGTTAACGTCATTGGTGGCAAATCATGGAAGATTGACAATTATTTCGTAGGCTTTTTTGCGACCATAAACAATGTATTCAACCAAGAGTATAGAACGGGAGGTTTTGAGCAATCAAGGCGTGCAGACTATCAAAGCCAAATAGAAGAGCGCAACAATACTGGCGGTCCGGTATTTGGAAACCGATACTTTTATGGCTTTGGCACAACGTATTACCTTAATGTCTATGTAAGATTTTGAGAATGAAAAAGAAATGTAATTTTAGAAAAATGAATAAATTAATTAACAAAAAGGTCGTATTAGCCTCATTGTATTTAGCATTGATAGGGTTTACATCCTGTGTGCAGGACGATGAATTTGACGTACCTAATACTGAAATTACCGATCCCGTATTTAAAGACGGTACGGTTTTTACAAATATATCTACCGTAGCCGGATTACTCTCACAAGAACAAGATGACAACGATGGTATTTTCAATCCGCAACCTTTAGACTACTCTAATGAGAATATAACGTTTACCTACGAATTCAACGAGAATGATATTGTATTAGAAGCTTATGTAATATCCTCTGATGAGGGTGGTAATTTTTTCGAGGAAATTATATTGCAAGACGATTTTGAAAACCCTACAATAGGCATAAAACTACTAATTGATGTAAACCCCTTATTTGTGAGATATGATTTTGGCAGGAAACTGTTCGTTAAATTGAATAATCTTTCAGTAGGCATAACTAATGGTGTTCTAACATTAGGGCAGGCAGCAGGTAACGAAGTGGACAAAATTTCACCAGCTGATGAGTTTGACGTCATTAAAAGATCGTCAGAAAAACAGGATATCGTTCCACTGCCTTTAGAGTTTTCAGAATTTAGCGCAGATAAGACTAATTTATTTGTTCAATTGGAAAATGTACAATTTAATAGAAACCAAGCTGGCCAATTAAGCTATGCCGCTAACGCTTCAGACCAATTTGACGGCGAACGTACCTTGGAAAGTTGTAATGAAAGCACATCTGTAGTATTTAGTACGAGCACTTTCGCAGATTTTAGTTCGGCTATATTAGCAACAGGTAGAGGCACCATAAACGGAATTTTTACCCGTAATTTTGAGGGTGAAGTATTTAATATAGTGGTTAATACACTAGAGGGCCTACAGTTGGATAACCAAGAACGTTGTGACCCAGAATTTTTGGAATGCACTACAAGCTCGGGAGGCGGCTCAGCAATATTTGAAGAAGATTTTGAAAATTTCGGCACTTACGGATCCGAGGGCTGGGACAACATCAACGTAAGTGGTACAGATACAGATTGGTTTATAAGCAGTTTTAGTGGCAATATCTATTCACGTATTTCAGCATTTGGTTCGGGCAATACCGAGGCGAATGTATGGTTAGTCTCACCAAACATTGACCTAGATACTACATCTGGGGAAGAGCTTTTATTTGACATTCAGGCTAACTTTGATAATGGTACAAATTTATCTGTTTTTATATCCACCGATTACTCTGGAGACCCCACAACGGCCACATGGCAACCCTTAGAAGCATCAATCCCCGTAGGACCCTCTGGAACTTTTGGGGATTTTGAAACCGTTGGCCCAGTAAATATATCCTGTATTGATGGTAACGCAAATATTGGGTTTCTTTATGAAGGTTCAGACCCAAGTGCAACCACCAGATACCATCTAGACAACGTCATCATAACCGGTAACTAAGTAAAAAATTATCAAATCATAAAAGAACCACATCCCTCAAGGTGTGGTTTTCTTTTTTAACCTATATTCAGCCCATGGATTTTTTTGACCAAGCTTACATCTCAATTCAAAAGCATTACAAACCCAAATTAAAGCAAAGGGCAAACACAATTGCACTGTGGTACGTCTCACTATTACATATTGGTATTTTACTTTTGTGTGGTATTTTTTTATTTCTTTTTCTAAATGAAATGAGAACCATTTCCTTAAGTTCCGAAAGGGCGCGGCTATTTTTTACGCTACTGTCTATATTTCTAATCGTTAGAAACTGGTTGAGGTACAATGGTAGACAACTTAAAATTAGAAAGGCGAAAACAAAAACACCAACTTCCAAAACTGAAGTTAAATTCTGGCAATTAATCGTCATACTAATTTCTATCTATAGTGTGTGTTTTATGATGCTATCGGCCGTTTAGATGAAAATGGATTAAAAACCTTTTTATCTTCCCATAAACTTCAAGATATTCATTCAACTTTATAATAGACAAGTAACTTTAATTTTCAAACCACAAGTTTTCAGTCGGGTTAAACACTTAATTTTTCCCATTAATTAAATCGCCTCTTGTTGAGGTGGCATCTATTAGGGCCATCGAAAGAGGCACTACAAGCCAGCGCTTATAATTCAAATAGTTATTAATGTGCTCGGCACATACGACTTCTCATTCTTTTGTTAATTGACACAGTTGCTTATTATCCCCGCCCATTTTACCGTACTTCTAAAACCATCAAAAAAAAGAGCCTTTTATTAATTAAACGTGGGGGAGATTTACGGTAATCAAGACAAATTAAGTTTTTATTAAATAATCTTGAAACTATCAAATGCTTAAATTTGTGCTTTATACGATTATATGATAGAAAAAAAAGACGTAGAATTAGAAAAAGCCGTGCTTATTGGCGTTATAACCCAAAATCAAAACGAAGAACGCTCAAAAGAGTATTTGGATGAGCTCGAATTCCTAACCTATACAGCAGGTGGTGAAGTCTTAAAGCGCTTTACCCAAAAAATGGATATGCCTAACCCTAAAACCTTCATAGGAACAGGAAAAATGCAACAGGTACAATCCTTTATAGCAGAGCATAATGTAGGAACTGCCATTTTTGATGATGAACTGTCTGCTGCCCAAGAACGCAACATTAGCAAAATTCTCAATTGTAAGGTACTGGATAGAACAAATCTTATCTTAGATATTTTCGCCCAACGCGCAAAAACCAGTTACGCGAGAACCCAAGTTGAACTGGCCCAGTTTGAATATTTACTGCCGCGATTAAAAGGAATGTGGACTCACCTTGAGAGACAACGCGGTGGTATTGGAATGCGTGGTCCCGGAGAAACTGAAATTGAGACCGATAGACGAATAGTAAGGGATAGAATTTCTCTCTTGAAATCTAAGATTGAGAAAATTGACAAGCAAATGGAAGTGCAACGCGGCAATCGCGGTAAAATGGTTAGGGTAGCATTGGTCGGTTATACCAACGTGGGTAAATCTACTTTAATGAATGTAGTGAGTAAAAGTGACGTTTTTGCAGAAAATAAATTATTTGCAACCTTAGATACAACCGTTAGAAAGGTCGTTATTCAAAACCTACCGTTTTTGATGACCGATACTGTTGGTTTTATAAGAAAATTGCCCACCCAATTGGTTGAGTCCTTTAAGAGCACTTTAGATGAAGTTCGTGAGGCTGATCTGCTTTTGCACGTTGTGGATATTTCACACCCCAATTTTGAGGAACACATAGATTCTGTAAACAAAATACTTGGGGAAATTAACAGTGCCGATAAGCCTACAATCATGGTTTTCAATAAAATTGATGCGTACAAGGCCGAAACAATCGACGATGATGATTTAGTTACGGAAAAGACCACAGACTATTATACGTTGGCCGACTGGAAGCAAACCTGGATGAATCGCGTGGGTAATAACGCATTGTTTATTTCTGCATTGAACAAGAAGAATCTCGATAAGTTTAGAAAGCGTGTTTACGATGAGGTTCGCAACATACACGTAACGCGTTTTCCATACAATAACTTTCTGTATCCGGATTATTCTGAAGAGGAATGATCTAGTTTACAGTCTCAATTTCCAGTGACAGTAGCAGTATTCAGTATCACAAACAATAATCCGTTTCTATTATTTCAGAAACGGATTTTTTAATTTAGAAATTTGACTAAAGCGTCATCAAAACTTATAACTCACACCAATGGTATAATAACTCTGTAAATCATTATCTACATTGTCTAATGTTGGTGTTTCCCCTTCGAAATCGGCTGGAAGTTGAGATAGTGCAAAATCCAAGGCCTCTTGTTTGTTACTTCTCAACGCGAAATCAAAGCCTATTCCTATATTTTTCCAAATAGTATAACTAAAGGAGTTGGTCCAAGTAAAGTTAGACAAGTCGCTACTTTCATAACTTTGAAAGGTAGAAAAGTTTGTTTTGAAATTAATCTTTCCAATTCGTCTTGAGTAATCAGCAACAATCTTAGCCCCCAACGACGACTCATATATTGCATCATTATCGGCAAAGACAAAATTGTAATTCAGTGGATGGATTACCACAATTAAATTTTGGATTGGTGTCCAGGTACCGCCGATTCCTACATCGAGATAGCCAGGATCGTTAAAATTTGTAAGCAGGGTTGTCCTGTACTCCATCAAACCAGAAGCGGCCAGTTTTTCGGTAATATTCCTTCCGTAAAGTGACGATACATTAAAAACATCGGTGGTGGGTTCAAAGTTCTCAACATCCGTATCCACATCCTTATTGTCTAACTTTACCCAATTCAAGTTGGTGTTTAATGCATTTCTCCAGAAGAATTTTTCCTCAATCAAGTCGGCATAGGCATTAAAGGTAATGCCAATGTTTCCAGATTCGTTGTTCGGTGCTCCCTGGGCATACCAATTACTGAACTGAGAAATACTTCCACCAACGGTTCCAAAAGCCCCAATGCGCCATCCTGGAAGATTATCAATCAAAGCCTGAATAGAGTCTGCGGACTTTTGAGCGGCATCAGCAGCTGCCTGTCTTTCTTTTTTAAGAACAGTCAACTCTTGCTTTGTTTGGGAGTTACCAATGCCTATGGCAGCGCATAAGGCAATCGCAGTAAGTAATTTTTTAATCATGTATCTTAGGTTTAAGATTGATAATACACCCGCACGCTTTAATGAATAGAGAATATTTCAATTTATGAAGGATGGAATATACTACTTACGTTTATAGAGCGGCACAGAAGAACAGGCTTCGCCATACATTATTGATTTTGCTACCGGCTTTAATTTTTTTGATAAGTAAACATAAGCGTTTAAAGGCACGGGTTTATGCGCACATCCTTTTATAATCAACGGCTTATCACGATAAGGCTCAACATCCAAGGCGTTAATGATGTCTTGGTAAATAGCGGTTTCTAAAGTCTCCAAATCCCCTACACAAATTTTTCTGGAATGGGGCTCTAACTGCAAGGTAATGAGCATATAGGCCCAAGCGGGTACAATAGCGTCAGAACTGCAAGTTAGCGACACAAACTTATTGTCGAATCTTGACCAGTCGTATTCCCTTACATTTTTTCTAAATTCCTTTTCACGAAGCACAAAGCCTTCGTACAACCAAACCTTGATATCAAACTGAACGCGTTCACCTTCTGGATAATAATCCTCTAGGTCAACAACCATTAATTTACTCAAGGCAACCCGATTTATAATTTCATCTTGCATAGTACAAAATTAATACTTTTTATTGATAGCCCTCGGCTTGTAACGCGAATAACTGGGCATATAGTAATTTGTTGTTCATTAATTCTTCGTGTGTGCCAATTTCTAAAACCGAGCCGTTTTCTAAAACCAATATTCTATCTGCTTGGCGTACGGTGGAGAATCGATGCGAAATGATAATGCTGGTTTTATTTTCGGTTAAAGCAATGAACCTTTGAAAAACTTCACTCTCGGCTTTGGCATCAAGGGCTGAAGTTGGTTCGTCCAAAATCATCACCTCGGCATCCTTCATATAGCCCCTGGCCAGTGCAACTTTTTGCCACTGCCCTCCAGACAAATCCTGGCCCTTTGCAAAACGCCTTCCCAGTTGCTGGTCGTAACCCTTTTTTAATTCTGAAATTACCTCGCTCGCCAAACTGAGCTCTGAGGCATTCTCGATTTTCGATTGATTATTTAATTCTGCAATGTCACCGATGGCAATATTTTCCCTTGCTGTAAATTCATATTTGAAAAAATCCTGAAATATGACCCCAAAATATGCCTGATACCTCGCTTTGTTGAATCTATTGATATTTGTACCATCCAATAATATGTCCCCAGAAGTCGGTTCATAAAATCGCAATAATAATTTGGTCAAGGTGGTTTTACCTGCTCCATTTTGGCCCACAAAGGCCATTTTTTCCCCTGTGGAAATTTTAAAATTGATTTCCTTTAGTATCTCCATGTCTGAACCGGGATAACTAAACGTTACGTTGCGAAATTCAAATCCCGACTGGATTTTATCTGGTAAGGGCACATCTTCCATTTGTCTTGGCACTACCGAAATATCTATAAATTCAAAGTAATCCTTTAAATACAATGCACTCTCTGTAATACGGGTAAATTTTGAAAAAAAGCCCTGAAGGTTTTTTGTAAGACGGTTAAATGCGCCCGAAAGAAAAGTAAGTTCCCCGAGTGAAATAACCCCTGTCACCACCCGATAAATAATAAAAACGTAAGCTCCGTAGTAACTTAAGGTTCCTAAAAGATTAAACACAAACCCCAAGGCCGAACGTTTTACGGCCAGTTTCTTGTTCAGTTCAAAGTACTGTTGCGATAAATCCTTAAAACGGCCTACGATAAAATCGGTTAAACCGAAGAGCTTAATTTCCTTTGCGGTTTCGTTATTAGCACCAATGTATCTCAAATAATCAAGTTCACGGCGTTCTGCGGTCCAACCTCTGGCCAAACTATATTGGCGTTGGCTAAACCAAATTTCATTAATAAAAGACGGGATAATGCTCAACACCAATAAGATAATTAAATAAGGCTCAAAATAGATAAGTCCGGCAATTAAGGTTGAGATTGATACTAAACTCTGGACCTCACCAAGTGCGTTGCTCATCAACCCTACCCGGCCTGTAGTTTGGGTTCTGGCACGCTCAAGTTTATCGTAAAACTCTGAGTCTTCCAATAACCTCATATCAATCTTACTGGTTTTTTGCATAATGCGTACCGAGGAATCAATGGAATAGGCATCGCCCAGAAGACCATCGGTTAAGGAAATAGCGCGGCTTACCAAATCTGAAAGTACAATTAGCCCAAACTCAATCCCAACGTAAAGCCAAAGCCTAGAAAGTTCGGGGTTAACAGCCTGTGCCTGTAGCACAATCTCATCAATGATTATTTTACCAATCCAAAGGATAACCACAGGTAACAATGCACCAATAAGCCTGCAAAATGAAGATGCTAAAAATAGCGATTTGTTGGTTTTCCAAATTTCCTTGAAAAATCGTGGGATAAACACCAAGGCACTAAAAGACCCCTTAATATTGAATTTCTTTTGGTCTTGAAGTGATTTTGGCCCTCGTCTTGGCATTAAATAAGAATTGGAGAAAGGAAATTATTTTATAAGCTACCCTTACGGAGCTTCTTGTGTTATTTTCAACAAAAGCAAATACTTTAGTCTTAATAATTCCATCTAAAAGGTAACTGGTAGTCTAAGGGATAATAAGAAAATATATTAGAGCATACCCAACTCTAACTTGGCTTCCTCACTCATCAAATCCTGGCTCCATGGCGGATCAAAAGTGATTTCAACTTCGGCATCCTTGACGTCGTTTAAAGACTTTACCTTTTCCTCTACCTCTAGTGGTAGCGTTTCAGCTACAGGGCAGTTTGGCGTGGTTAAGGTCATTAGGATTTTTACGTCGTAATCTTCGTTGACGAATACATCGTAAATTAAGCCCAGCTCATAAATGTCCACTGGTATTTCTGGGTCATAGATGGTTTTTAATACTCTTACTATTTTTTCACCTAGGACGTTAGTGTCAATTTGTTGTTCCATGTTTACTATTTTGGATAATTTTTTGGGGTTGCATATTTAAAGTTTAAAAATCAACTATCTCGTTACAATTTGAATCAGATTTTAATCTTCATCCTCCCCTAAATTAATCATTTGATTGATTAAACTACTAAAAAATTCTTTTTGGTCTTTAGTTTCAACTTTTAAGATATTATCTTCTATTGCGTAATCGGTTATCATGTCATCGGCATAGAGAAATCTTTCTATTTTATAACCGACCATTTTTTCGATAACCACTTTGAATTTGGTTGCATTAAGCTGCTGCGCATATAGGTTTTTTTCTGATAAAAAGGCCTTACGGTTTGCGAGGTTCCAGGCGTCAATGCCAATTTCTATGGTATCTTCAAACGTCAATTCTTCTGGCAAATGCTCTTCAAACGTATCGACCATTTGCAAGAGCATTTCGGCGTATGTCAAATTGTAGGAGTCAGCAGAAGTTTCTCTTTCAGCGTTCATATTGGTTCGTATAAATTTAATTTAATTGCGTTTGGTAAGCAATAGCATACATTTTCAATTGCTTAATCATACTAACCAATCCATTTGCCCTCGTTGGAGACAAATGTTCCTTTAGACCAATTTTATCTATAAAATCCGTATCTGCATTAATAATATCTTCTGGATGCTGATTTGAGAAGGTTCTTATTAGTATCGCTATAATCCCTTTGGTAATTATAGCATCGCTATCTGCGGTAAACTCTACCTTTTCATCATTCATTTCTGCATTTACCCAAACCTTACTCTGGCAACCTTTGATAATATGGTCTTCGGTCTTGAATTTTTCATCAATTAAGGGCAAGGTTTTGCCAAGATCAATCATATATTGGTAACGTTCTTCCCAATCTTCGAACATCGCAAATTCCTCTATTATCTCGTTTTGTATGTCTTGAATACTCATATCATCTTAACTTGAAAATTGTACTTGTACAAAGATACATTATCTATGTCAGTCTTCCATCGACTTCTTAAGCCCTAAAAACTTTTTAACCAAGGGCTTTGTGTTGGTTGAATCTGTAGCTAAAGAGTAGGGTAACGTACGGTATTTAACCTAAACAATTACAATTTAAAGGATAGCATTATCAATAACTTTGTTTTGAAATATCTTGATGGCGAGCTTAAAATTTGAAGTTTTTTACAACACTTCGATTGCTTCTTATGGTCAAAAGAGCAAGTGGTTTCAGTTGCTATCCTACTCATTAAAGACATACAGGTGTCTTGTGCTATTGGATTTGTTTTTTCAGTTAATGTTTGTGTGTACCAAAACATTTAAATATTGAATGTGAAAACGTGCAATACCATAGTTAATACCTAATTTAACTACAGTCAAAACAGTAATAAAAGGTATTACAAAAGCATCATTTTCGCTTTCTTAACCCCTGCCACTAGCGCGTCAACTTCTTGCATGGTATTGTAAAAAGCGAAAGAGGCTCTTATGGTGCCTGGTATTTTGTAGAAATCCATTATAGGTTGTGCGCAGTGATGACCGGTTCTAACGGCAATGCCCATTTTATCGAGAATGGTACCAACATCGTACGGATGGATGCCCTTAATATTGAAGGACACTACTGAGGTTTTGGCATTTAAATCTTTCGGCCCGTAGATTTTTATACCGTCAATTTCAGAAAGTTTTTCGGTTGCGTAATCCAAGAGCTGATGTTCATATTGAGCAATAGCCTCAAAACCAATGTTGTTCATATAATCTAACGCCGCTCCAAATGCTATACCGCCGCAAATGTTTGGTGTACCTGCTTCAAATTTATGGGGAAGCTCGGCATAGGTGGTTTTATCGAAGGTAACCTCGGCAATCATTTCGCCACCACCTTGATAAGGTGGTAATTTATTAAGCCAATCCTGTTTCCCGTAGAGCATCCCAACTCCAGTTGGACCACAGATTTTGTGGGCAGACGTCACGTAAAAATCAACATCCAGAGCTTGTAAATCAGGTTTTATATGCGGGCAGGACTGTGCACCATCCACCAAGACCGCAGCGCCCACATCGTGAGCTTTTTTAATAATTGATGCAATGGGATTTATAGTACCCAATGCGTTAGAAATATGATTTACAAATACCAATTTCGTTTTATGGGACAGTAGCTTTTCATATTCAGAAAGGATGAGTTGCCCGTTATCGTCCATCGGGATGACTCTAAGCTTTGCTCCCGTTCTTTCACATAACATTTGCCATGGCACGATATTACTGTGGTGCTCTAATGCCGAAACCAAAATCTCCTCACCTTTTTTTAGTAAAGTCGAAAAACCAGTGGCTATAAGATTTATCCCATGAGTGGTACCCGAAGATAAAATAACTTCATGCTTGTGCTCTATGTTAAAATGCTTCTGAATCTTAATACGTGCCTCTTCGTATAGATCGGTAGCTTCTTGGCTTAAGGTGTGCACACCTCTATGAATATTGGCATTATAGTTTGAATAATAATCTACAATCACATCAATTACCTGTTGCGGGGTCTGGGACGTGGCCGCGTTATCAAGGTAAACAAGAGGTTTTCCGTGAATCTCTCTATTGAGAATCGGGAAATCGGCTCTTATGCTTTCAACGTTAAAATCGATATGTTGTAGTGTTTCATTCATCATAAGTCAAATCCTATTTTAACCCCCAATTTATTAGCAATTATTTTGGTAATACGCTGTTTGATTTCTGGAATCTTTACTGAATCCAAAACGTTGTTACTAAATGCAAACATCAATAAAGCCCTTGCCTCTTTTTCTGGGATACCGCGTGAGCGCATGTAAAACATAGCCGTTTCATCCAGTTGCCCAATGGTACAGCCGTGAGAACATTTTACATCATCTGCAAATATTTCTAATTGCGGCTTAGTATTTATGGAAGCCTTGTCGTTCAATAAAATATTATTGTTTGCTTGGAAGGCATTGGTTTTCTGTGCCTCTTTATTTACAATGACCCTACCGTTGAAAACTCCAGTTGACCTGTCCCCAAAAATACCCTTGTAATCCTGGTGGCTCTCGCAATTGGGTTCAACGTGGTGCACTAGGGTATTGTGGTCAACGTGCTGTTTATCCCCAATTATGGTTACGCCCTTAAGGATAGAGTCAATGCGTTCCCCTTCTTGGTAATAATTTAGGTTATTTCTAGTTAATTTTCCACCAAATGAAAAGGTATGCACAGAGGTATTGCTATTGTCCTTTTGTTTGATAAATGTATTATCAATCAATGATGCCGTTTGCCTGTCATTTTGAATTTTATAGTAATCAATAATAGCCCTTTTTTCTGCAAAAACTTCTGTAACACTATTGGTTAACACTGAGTGCTCGGTCAAACTCTGGTGCCTCTCAATAATTTGAACATGGGAATTTTCTTCTACCACAATCAAGTTTCTTGGTTGCAGCATTAATGCCGACTCGTTACCTGTTGCAAAATGCAGAATTTGAATTGGTTTTTCAACCATTTTATTCTTGGGAATGTGCACGTAGGCGCCTTCTTGGGAAAAGGCGGTATTTAAGGCTGACAGGCTACTTTTATCGACTGCTTTGTTAAAATAGTTTTCAATTATTGGTCTGTATTTTGGTTTTGAGAGCGCCGAAGACATCAAACACACGTCAATCCCTTCGTGTGTGGTCTGGGACAGGTGTGACGAGTATTTACCATCAATAAAAATAATCTTATACGAATCTATATCGTGGATGAAGTATTTTTTTACATCACGATACTCCAATGCATTTTCCTGTTTTGGAAACACACTGTAATCCTCTTTTAAAATACTGTTTAATGATGTATATTTCCAGGCCTCTTCCCGTTTTGTTGGGAACCCCGTTAGCTCAAAGAATTTCATGGCTTCGGTACGAACATCGTGAACCGGTGCTTCTATATCCACCAAATCCTCAAATGCCATGAAAGATGTTATTAATTTATCCTTTAAATCCATATATTTCAGTTTAAAGTCGATGTCGCAGTTTTCAGTTATCTCATGTGATTACAGTTAACAAACTAATACTGAACCCTGCCTACTCAACCTACGCTCCTACTTCTTCCTTAATCCAATCGTAACCTTTTTCCTCAAGTTCGTGTGCTAATTCCTTGGAACCTGATTTGACGATTTTACCTTGATGCAATACATGAACGTAATCTGGCACGATGTAGTCCAATAGCCTTTGGTAATGCGTAATAACAATTATAGCATTATCCTTACTCTTTAATTTATTTACCCCATTTGCAACAATTCGCAGGGCATCAATATCCAATCCTGAGTCAGTTTCATCAAGAATTGCCAATTTTGGCTCTAACATTGCCATTTGAAAAATCTCGTTACGCTTTTTCTCACCTCCAGAAAAACCCTCGTTGATGGAGCGGGACAAGAACTTCCTATCAATTTCAAGCATTTCAGATTTTTCACGAATCATTTTAAGCATTTCATTTGCGGGCATATCCTCAAGGCCCTTGGCCTTACGAGTTTCATTTATGGCCGTTTTCATAAAATTAGTTACGCTTACCCCTGGTATTTCTACAGGGTATTGGAAACTTAAAAACACCCCTTTGTGTGCTCTTTCGTCTGCTGATAGCTCATCAATATCTTCGCCTTCCAACAAGATTTGTCCTTTTTCTACCTCATATTCTTCTTTACCGGAGATTACAGCGGCCAAAGTACTTTTTCCCGACCCGTTAGGTCCCATAATGGCATGTACCTCTCCTGCATTTACCTCAAGGTTAATTCCTTTTAGTATATCTTTATCTTCAACACTTGCGTGTAAATTTTTTATCTGTAACATATCTATTTCTATTAACTTTTTAGCTCAACGTTGCATTTATATACTATGGTTCTAAAGTATCACCACCAACTTTAATAACGTCGTTATCCTCTGGTTTTGGCGCTGTAACTTTTAATATTTCAATGATTTCAATTCTATCCTCCCAGCCTTCTTCGCCTTCAGGTTTTTTAAACATTCGACCTCTAACGGTAACGGGTACCATGTCTGTATGCTCCTTTTTATACTGTTGCACTTGTTTATCTAGCTCTCGCATCTTGCTGTTAACAACCACCCCGAACATTCTTGCTGGGGTTTGCAAGACTGCGGCATTATCGTAAAAAATAAAATTTCCTTGAATGGCTATTAAACCATCTGCTTGTTTTGCTGTTTTTGTGTCAGTATATTCAACAGGTTCTTCTGAAACAGTGTTTACATTAGATTTTGGGTCTGTTTTACAACCCAGTACCATTAATGCCATTAGAATGTGAGCGCACAATTTTTTCATCCTTTTAATCCGGATATATTAAACATACATTTTGAGGTTTTAAAAACCTCAACTATTTGACTCATCTATCTATCCAACTGAACCTTCTAAACTAATTTCAAGCAGTTTTTGCGCTTCGACCGCAAATTCCATTGGCAATTTATTCAAGACCTCCTTACTAAAACCATTTACAATAAGCGCGATTGCTTTTTCAGTATCTATTCCCCTTTGGTTACAGTAAAAGATTTGGTCTTCGCCAATTTTACTAGTGGTCGCCTCGTGCTCAATTTTCGCCGACTTATTTTTGGCCTCAATGTATGGGAAGGTATGTGCTCCACAATCATTACCCATTAACAAACTATCGCACTGCGAGAAATTACGGGCATTATCTGCTCTTGAACTAACGTTAACCAAACCTCGGTAAGAGTTCTGTGATTTCCCTGCTGAAATTCCCTTTGAAATGATGGTGGATTTCGTGTTTTTACCAAGGTGCACCATTTTGGTTCCCGTATCGGCCTGCTGATGGTTATTAGTCACGGCAATAGAATAAAACTCTCCAATGGAATTATCTCCCTTTAAAACACAGCTTGGGTATTTCCAGGTCACTGCACTACCGGTCTCGACTTGTGTCCAGGAAATTTTTGAATTCGTTTCGCACAAGCCTCGCTTGGTAACAAAATTGTAAACCCCTCCTTTGCCCTCGGCATTACCAGGATACCAGTTTTGAACAGTAGAGTATTTAATTTCGGCATCGTCTAAAGCAACAAGCTCAACGACTGCCGCGTGCAGTTGGTTTTCATCACGGCTTGGTGCGGTACAGCCTTCTAGATAACTTACGTAACTACCTTTATCGGCAATGACCAAGGTTCTCTCAAATTGTCCAGTTCCAGCTTGGTTTATTCTAAAATAGGTTGAGAGTTCCATAGGGCATTTTACGCCTTTTGGGATGTAACAGAAGCTACCGTCACTAAAAACAGCGCTATTGAGTGCCGCGTAGTAATTGTCGGTTTTTGGCACTACAGTACCAATATATTTTTTTACCAGCTCAGGATGTTCTTGTATGGCTTCTGAAATTGAACAAAATATAATTCCCTTTTCTGCTAAGGTCTTTTTAAAACTTGTAGCTACAGAAACAGAATCTACAACCACATCCATGGCCACTCCCGCCAGTTTTTTTTGCTCATCTAGCGAAATGCCCAATTTTTTAAAGGTATCCAACAATTCTGGGTCAACCTCATCCAAGCTTTCGTATTTTGGTTTTTTATTTGGAGCGGAATAATAAGAAATAGACTGGAAATCCGGCTTTAAAAACTTAGTGTTCGACCAGTCTGGGTCTTTCATTTTTAACCAGCCGCGATAGGCATCCAAACGCCACTCGGTCATCCAATCGGGCTCTTCTTTCTTTTTGGAAATTGCCCGAATCACTTCTTCATTTAATCCCACAGGGAACGTGTCAGACTCAATGTCTGTATAAAAACCGTACTCATACTCCTTGGTTTTCAATTCTTCCCTTAAATCATCTTCAGTGTATTTCGACATAACTATCTTTTATTAAGTTTTATAGGCCTTCAACAGGTAAGGTTTAGACTAGCTTACAGCGAAAACGACTCCCCGCACCCGCAGGTTCTATTGGCATTAGGATTGTTGAAAACGAAACCCGCGCCATTTAGGCCCCCAGAATACTCTAATGTTGTACCGATAAGATATAAAAAGCTTTTTTTATCTACGATGATTTTCACACCATTGTCCTCAAAAATCTTATCGTCGCCCTTTTGTTCCTTATCAAACTTTAAGTCATAGGATAATCCAGAACAACCACCACTTTTTACCCCTACCCGGATAAAATCGGTAGCAGTGTCAAAGCCATCGTCACTCATAAGTTCGACCACTTTCTTTTTTGCTGTTTCTGATACCTTTATCATCTGTAATATGTATTTGTTCTAAATAGAATGCAAATATACGATATACAAGGGATTTAGCCATATAGACTATTATTATATTAGCAAATATGGCAATACGTTTTAATTATTGTAATTTAACTTGTATAATGGTTAACAGGCCTAAAATCAAGACGAAAATGTCTAGGAAGATTAGTTCTGTTTTACATCGAAAGTTCTCTGGAGGCGGTTTTACTATTTAAAAGAAAAAGTTTTCTTAGCGCAAAAGCAATGTGATTGTTCTTATAAGGGAGTTCCTCAAAATTTCCGGAGTCATCCATTACCATTTTTGCGCGACAGGATGAGCAAATAAAAACGTTGATTACCTTTTCATCATGAAATCGATTGGTGAAAGGCTCTAGATTGTGACCAAATACGGCACATGAAAGGTGATTTCGTGTAGAAGTTCTCATATAGTAGGTTAATAGATGTGGGATTGTAAACTTAAGAAAACATGATAAATTTACCGCTCAAACACCTAAATTTTCGATGAAATGCATTGGAATTATAGGATTTAGATGTTAAAAAATGAATTCATTTATTTAGAAGCTCAATCTTGCGTCAATGATAAAGCCGTGGCAGGTATAAATCGCCTCAATCTATATCAGTTTAAAAAACCGTCTTATTTTTGCATTATGTTAGAAGATAAAAACCCACAGCGAACGGCAATTGAGAATTTAGGCGAATTTGGACTCATTGACCATTTGACCAAAAATTTTGAAATTAAGAAAAAATCTACCGTAAAGGGTGTTGGCGATGATGCCGCAGTTCTAGATTTCCAAGACAAACATGTGGTATTGACCACCGATTTTTTGATTGAAAATGTTCATTTTGACTTAAGCTATGTTCCTTTAAAGCATTTGGGATACAAGGCTGTCATTGTAAACCTATCTGATGTTTACGCAATGAATGCAGAAGCAACCCAAATCACCGTTTCAATTGCAATTTCCAATAGATTTCCCTTGGAGGCTATTGAAGAATTATACTCAGGTATTGAAACTGCTGCCAAAATCTATGATATTGATGTTGTGGGAGGTGACACAACTTCATCAACAAAGGGTCTCATCATTTCAATTACTGCAATTGGCGAAGCTGACAAAGAGCAGGTAGTTTACCGAAAAGGTGCCAAACCCAACGATTTATTGGTCCTTACCGGGGATATTGGCGCTGCCTATATGGGTTTGCAGATTCTTAAGCGGGAGAAAGAGGTCTTTAAGGTAAACCCTAACAACCAACCCGACCTTACACCATATAGCTACATTATTGAAAGGCAACTGAAGCCGGAAGCACGAAAGGATATTGTGGAGCTTTTAGAGCAATTGGAAGTTAAACCCACTGCCATGGTGGATATAAGTGATGGACTGTCATCAGAAATCATACATATCTGTAAACAAAGTGAAGTTGGCGTTGAACTTTATGAGAATAAAATTCCACTTGATCCGCAAGTTATTTCTACCTGCGAGGAGTTTAACTTAGACAGTACAACTATAGCCTTAAACGGCGGGGAGGATTATGAGTTATTAATGACCGTTGACCAAAAGGATTTCGACAAAATAAAGGCAAATCCAAATCTTACGGTCATTGGCTACGTAACCGACAAAGACAGGGGCATGCATCTCATTACCAGAGGAGAACAGGTCATACCAATAATTGCAAAGGGTTGGAATGCTTTATCTAGTGAAAATCAAGAATAGGCGTTTCTAACCTTTTCCCGTTTTCTATAAAATGAACGTAGCACTTCGTTGATTTTTTTTCTCTTAAGAGTCAACGGAATGGTTTTTCCCTTGTCGCTTAAGGTAAATTGCCTTTTACAGCGAATGCATTCGTATTCTTTTACGATTTTGGTTACGTCTGATTTGACGACAATCTTATGTTTATAAAATTTACAGAATAGATTTTTCAATTTTTTCGCTATTATCTTTGTATTTAGTTAAAATATTGAAGTTAATTTGCTTAAGAAAACCCACTGTATCTTACAGTAAAACAATTTGGCTTTAAACTAACAAAGTATCATCCTAAACATATTCACGACTAATTTAATATCTATATTTATAAAATATTAAATATCAATGCGTTAAAATAAAAAAAATGTCCTAAATTAATTTTGCTTAAAGATTGGTGGTTTCTTTTATTTGCAGATGTTTAAGTTATAGAAAATTTTGTAGAAAAAAAACACTTAAATGTTAATTAAGCAACCATTGCAGTCGTAGCCATACCTCTTCTTTGGTGTCTATGCTTTCTCTTGGCATATAGGTCTGCTAGAATTAAGTTAATTTCCTTGTATTTTGGGGTAAGTTCGGTTAGCTTTCCGTTTCCATCCGTAGTTAACTGATGCTTGCAGCAACTACACGTATATTCCTTAACGTGTGAAGTGATAATTCTCGATGTTTGATAGCTATGCCCAAAAATATCGCAGTAGAGTCTGTAAGGTAAAGGTCTGTTAGTGGATTCTTTCATGGCCGATAATTTTTGATAGCACTAACTTAAAAATAAAATTACAAACAATTAGCTAAAGTGTATTATTTTTCGTTAAATTGCTTAATTAAGTAAGTTAATTCTGATTTATTTTCAATATGACTCATGTGACCCGATGAAATCACATCAATTTTAACTTTTAAATCGGTACTTAGCGCCTTTATCTCATCAATATTAACAATTGCATCTTGCCTGCCCAAAATCATTTGAATTTCCATTTCGGAGTTTTCCAGAACATCTAAACGCGATGCCCTCCTCAACATGCCCTCTTGGGCAGCGATATAACCTTGTACAGGGGTTTTTAGAGCGTCTTTCAATGCTTTGTCAATTTCTTCTTTAAACTCACTTCTACTGTTTTCAGCAAAAAGGTTTATAAAAGACATCCGCACCAAAGCTTCGTAATTTGTTTTTGCCATTTCAATGGCGCGCTTTCTTATTAGCTTTCTATTTTTAGTATCAGCCTGAAACGTTGAATTCATTAAACAAATACCTAAGATCAGTTCGGGTTTAATTTTCAACATAGCTAAGGCGACGTAACCACCCATTGAGTGGCCTATAATCTTAAACCGTTTAACGTTGAGTTTCCCAACAACTGCCAAAGCAGCCTCTGCCATAGCGTCCATGGTATGAACATAGCCCATACATTCTGTTTTGCCATGTCCCAAAAGATCTATTTTTATGAAACGCTTTCTCTCAAATGTATCACTTGGAATGTAATCCCACATTTTTGAGTTTTCTAGAAATCCATGTAAAAGGAGTATTACATCTCCCTTGCCCTTATCTTCATAAAATATCCTAATTCCCTTGTAATCTAAAATCATTTCGCGTTTATATTTGTCCGGTTTAGCGTAAAGCACGTAAAAATATGAACAATCGAAAAGACATTTTATTTATTGGCTTTGCCCTATTTTCTCTTTTTTTTGGTGCGGGCAACCTTCTGTTGCCGCCTTTACTCGGCTATAAAGCCGGCGATGATTGGTTTTTAGTGGCAATTGGTTTTATTATAACCGCCGTGATAATCCCTATAGTTGGTATAATTGCCCACGCTAAGCTTCAAGGCACCTTATTTGATTTTGGGAAAAAAGTCTCGCCAACGTTCAGTTTTGCGTATTGCATACTCATCTATGTCATTGCGGTAGCCTTGCCCTCTCCTCGCACAGCGGCTGCCACCCATGAAATAGCGATTGCGCCATTATTTGAAATAAGCCCTATTTACACAAGTAGCCTATATTTCAGTTTAGTTTTGGTATTTGTAATCAATCGCTCTACCATCGTCAATCTTATTGGGAAGTTCCTAACCCCAATTATTGTATTTATTCTTCTCTTGGTCATTGCTATCGGTTTTTTTCATTCTGAAATGACGGCACATACGCCAACTTTTAAGACCCCTTTTGTCAGCGGCATTTTAGAGGGCTACCAAACCTTTGACGCTATTGCTGCCGTTGTTGTTGGTGCCGTAATCATCATCTCAATCAATAATTTAAGTTCTGCAAACCAAGCATTTAAAAGAGACCTTATTACCAAATCAGGGATATTGGCTGGCATTGGTCTCTTTATCATATACGCGGGGCTTATTGCAATTGGTGCCTATTACAGTTCCCAATTTGAACTAAATAGCTCTCTAAGCAGCGATATGCAACGTGCCAATCTGTTGCGAAGCATTGCGACCTCGTCATTAGGGGGCTTTGGTAATTCTATTTTAAGTGTTTTGATGGCTCTAGCCTGCTTTACAACTGCTGTTGGTATCGTAACCGGTGCGGCTGATTATTTTAAAGGCCTATGCAACGATTCCCAAATTGTTTACGCAGTAACTGCCGTATTAGGTTGTATGATTGGAATCGCTATTGGACAACTGGATTTTAATTCTATAGTCATTATTGCCATACCCATACTCTTATTTATTTACCCCATAACCATTGTATTGATTTTCTTAAATGTACTCCCTGAAAAATATGCCTCCCCATTGGTTTTCAAAGCGGTGGTTTTAGTAACATTCGTCTTTACGATTCCAGATATTGTTGGTTTTATTACACCCTCGCAAACATTAAGTCGTGTTAACTCCTGCATTCCCTTGGCTGAATTTAATCTGGGGTGGGTGTTGCCAGCTTTATTAACACTGCTAACTTTCAGCTTATTTAGTCATATTAAAAAAGCAACCTAAGTTAGTTTTTAATGACTAACACCATTTATTATACAAACTACCGTGACACCTAGACGTAGTAGTTTGTGGCACGGTAGCTTCAGTAAGGTGGCTTTTTTTATTCCTTCTCTTTATTTTCAAATTCAAATTCAAATTTAAATTCAACACAAGTTCAGGCTTATCCATTCATTATATCCTCAATCTCCTCGGCTTCAATAGGGATATTTTGCATCAAGTTAAATGGCTCGCCTTGTTCTTGAATGACCACATCATCCTCCAGACGAACGCCGAAGCCCTCATTGGGGATGTAGATGCCTGGTTCAACTGTAAAGACATTGTTGGCCTGCATAGGTTCGGTCAAAATTCCGTAATCATGGGTGTCCAAACCGATATGATGGGACGTACCGTGCATAAAGTATTTTTTGTAGGCTGGCCAATCCTTTTCTTCATTTTGAACATCTGCTTTATCTAATAGACCTAAGCCCAGTAATTCAGAAGTCATCAATTTACCGACCTCAACGTGATATTCCCCCCAAAGTGTTCCTGGTACCAGCATCTTAGTGGCTTCTTTTTTTACGCGGTTAACTGCATTGTAGACTTCCTTTTGACGCTTTGTAAACGTTCCTGAAACCGGAATTGTACGAGATAAATCGCTGGAATAATTAGCATACTCTGCACCAGCATCAATCAAAATCAAATCTCCGGCCTTACACTGCCGGTTGTTTTCAACGTAATGCAGAACGTTAGCATTATTTCCCGACGCAATGATTGGTGTGTAGGCAAATCCTCTAGACCGATTATTCAAAAACTCGTGCATAAATTCGGCCTCAATATTATATTCCCAAACATCAGGCTTTACAAAATGCAAGACCCTTCGAAATCCTTTTTCGGTAATATCACAGGCTTTTTGCATCAATCCCAATTCAATCTGGTCTTTTACAGAGCGTAACCGTTGCAATATGGGATTGCTCTTCGCGACGGAGTGCGCTGGGAATTTGTCCTTCAACCATTTAATAAATCTAGCCTCCCGGGTTTCGGTTTCTACATTGGCTCGATAGTGCTCGTTGGTATTAATATAAACGATATCACATTGGGTCATTAGCTCAAAGAGCACTTTTTCTAAATCCTTTAACCAATAAACGGTTTTGATACCGCTGGTTTCGAAGGCCTTTTCTTTTGTTAACTTCTCCCCTTCCCAGACCGCAATGTGTTCGTTGGTCTCTTTGAGAAATAGAATCTCGCGATGTTTGTCTTTGGGGGCATCGGGAAACAACAACAAAATACTTTCTTCTTGGTCAACTCCGCTCAAATAGAATATATCCCGACTTTGTTGAAATGGCATGGTGCTATCGGCACTTATGGGGTAGATGTCGTTAGAATTGAATATCGCCAAACTACTGTCTTTCATTTTAGACATAAAGTTCTTGCGGTTTTTGATAAATAGGTCTTTATTGATTCTGTCGTATTTCATGGTTTAATCTGTATGTTTTAAAAGGTTGTTTGAATCGTCACTTTATAATTAAAAAGTGATTAATTGTTAATCATAAATATGTCATCTTGTGTTTTTAATCTTCAGCAGTTTATTGACATTTTGAAGCATCATCTTGCCGCAAAATTATAATTTGCTCATAGAGGTTTCGCTTTTTTTTACGGGACGTTTTCAAAAATACAAATTCTTTAACGCTATTGAAGATTCACCAATTATATAACTATATATAACTATTGGATAACTTTGAGTAAATTTGAAATCATAAATTCATTAAAGATGCTCAAAACACCTCACATTTTTGTATTGCTTTTTATCTCCTTGTCTTTTGCACAACAACCTGCAACTAGTGTTGCGACGGTTGAAGCTGCGTTGAAGCAGAAAAAAAAATTAAAGGAAAGCTCACTCGTTAAAAACGTGGCCTTCAAAAATATTGGCCCTACAATCATGAGCGGCCGCGTGACTGATTTAGCTGTTAATCCAAATGACCCTACGGAATTTTACGTTGCTTATGCATCGGGCGGGGTTTGGCAAACTAAAAATAACGGTACAACCTTTACTCCAATTTTAGATACGGCACCAACCCAAAATGTTGGCGACATTGCCGTGGACTGGAAAAATAGAACAATTTGGGTTGGTACGGGAGAAAACAATGCATCACGGTCTAGTTACGCCGGTATTGGTATTCTAAAATCTACAGATAACGGCGTAACTTGGGAAAATATGGGTCTAAGGGATTCCCATCATATTGGTCGTATTCTTATAAATCCAAATAACCCAGAGGAAGTTGTCATTGGTGTTACTGGCCATTTATATTCGCCCAATCAAGAACGAGGAATTTACAAAACAACCGATGGCGGACAAACCTGGTCACAGCGATTATTTGTTGACGAGATGAGCGGAATTATTGATGTAGAGGTAGACCCAGATGACTTTAATGTAATGTTCGCCTCGTCATGGACCAAAGATAGAAAGGCATGGAATTTTGACGGAAGTGGAAATAATTCAGCAATATACAAAAGCACCAATGCTGGTAAAACATGGCAAAAGGTCTCAACTGATAACAGTGGCTTCCCAACGGGAAATGGCGTAGGTAGAATTGGCATAGCAGTTTATGATGAAAATATAATTTACGCTGTTCACGATAGCCAGTTTCGCAGACCTGCGGAAAATAAGAAGAAAGATGATAACGACTCCTTAACCAAGGAAGATTTCAAGTTCATGACCATGGATGTGTTCTTGGCCTTGGATGATGTAGATTTAGATAAATTTTTAAAGGAAAACGGGTTTCAGGAAAAATATAGAGCACAAAACGTTAAGCAAATGGTTCGCTCGGGGAATGTAGAACCCAAGGATTTGGCAAGTTACCTTGAAGATGCCAATTCTATGCTCTTCGATACGCCAGTAATAGGTACCGAAGTTTACAAAAGCGTAGATGGTGGGAAAACTTGGAACAAGACCCATGACGGTTACCTCGACGATATTTACTACAGTTACGGCTATTATTTTGGGCAAATTCACGTGGCACCACATGACCCTGAAAAAATTTATATTTATGGCGTTCCCATTGTAAAATCAAAGGATGGTGGGAAGACCTTTACTTCAATTAGCGCAGAGAACGTTCATGCAGACCATCATGCGCTTTGGATAAATCCAAAAAATCCAAACCACCTCATCAATGGAAACGACGGTGGAGTAAATATTACTTACGATGATGGCGAAAATTGGATCAAGAACAACTCGCCAGCAGTTGGCCAATTTTACGCCATTAACATTGATAATGCAAAGCCATACAATGTGTACGGCGGTTTGCAGGATAATGGGGTTTGGAAAGGAGCATATAATGCGAGAGAAGACAAAAGTTGGCATCAAAGCGGTCAATATCCGTGGGAAAGTATCATGGGAGGCGACGGCATGCAGATACAAATTGACAACCGCGATAATCACATTGTTTATACGGGTTTTCAATTTGGAAACTACTATAGATTAAACCTTCAAACCAAAGAGCAAAGCTACATCCAACCTAAACACGAACTGGGCGAAACACCGTACAGATTCAATTGGCAGACCCCAATTTTGCTATCCCCGCACAATCAGGATATTCTCTATCTTGGAGGCAATAAACTTATGCGTTCCATGAATCAGGGTAATGATTGGGAGGCCATCAGCAATGATTTGACCAATGGCGGAAAAAAAGGAAATGTCGCTTACGGAACCTTAACGTCCGTTAGTGAGAGTCCGTTTCAATTTGGTTTGATTTACACAGGAAGCGATGACGGGTTGGTACATATTACGAAAGATGCCGGCACAAGTTGGGAGACCATTTCAGCATCACTTCCAAAAGACTTATGGGTAAGCCGTCTCGTCGCCTCAAAGCATAAAAAAGAACGGGTTTACGTTTCGCTTAACGGCTATCGTTGGGACGATTTCAAAACTTATGTCTATATGAGTAATGACTATGGAAGCACCTGGAAAGATATCAGCTCAAATATTCCAGAGAGTCCTGTAAATGTTATTAGAGAGGATTCTGAAAATGAAAACATCCTTTATCTCGGCACCGATAACGGGGCTTACGTATCTTTCAATCAAGGTGACACGTGGGAAGCCTTTAGTAAAAACCTGCCCAATGTTGCGGTTCACGACATGGTTGTACAGCCAGAAGAAAAGGACCTTTTAATTGGCACGCACGGCCGAAGCATTTACAAAACCAATATTGCGCCTTTGCAGCAAATGACCGACGGCATAAAAGCAACACCTGTAACCCTCTTTGATATTGAAGATGTGAGATTCTCATCACGATGGGGCAGTTCCTGGAGCGAGTGGTTTGATGCTTATGAACCCGAGGTTGATATTACATTTTATTCCAGTACTTCTGGAAAAAAGACCGTCCAAGTATTATCTGAAAAAAAGAATCTATTACAAGAAATGGAAGTGGATACCGATGAGGGTTTCAACTATCTAAACTACGATTTGACCTTGAACAAAAAAGGTAGAAAGACGCTACTGAAAGAAGATTCCAGTATTACAATTGAAGCGGCTAAAAATGGCGAATACTATTTACCCAAAGGAAAATACACCCTTAAAATAAACGCAGCCACTTCTCAGTTTGAAGTGAAATAATTGGACCTGAGCCAAAACATAAATCTAGCAGTGCTTTCCCTTTGAAGTAAAGGGGGATAAAAATTTTACTCAAAGGCATGATGCTTTGGGTGCAATGGCTAATTAGCAAATTGGCTCCAGGCAATCTCCTGCTTAAAATAGTACATATTTAGTAAGTTTAAGCAAATTATACCGACCTCTCGTTGTAGGGCTCGAATCCAAGGAATACAAATATTCAAAATCAAAGGCATAAGTGTCTTTACGACATCGATTTCGAAATATTTAATATGTCGCTTAGCTAAACCTATTCTAAATAGACGAAATGAATGTTAAAATTTGTGCTACACCTTACTGTGCCTTATCTTTGCACCACAATTAAATAACTTAATTTATAATGAGCGGGATTTTAAATTCTACGATTGGAAGAAAGTTTGCCATGGCACTTTCGGCACTCTTCTTAATGGTTTTTATTTTACAACATTTTGCCATCAATATTCTTTCGGTATTCAGCGAAGAATTATTCAACGAGGCGTCCCACTTTATGGGTACGTTTTGGGCGGTACAATTTATTCTTCAGCCCATATTGATTTTTGGTGTCATCTTTCATTTTGTGATGGGTTTTGTGCTTGAAATCAAAAACAACAGAGCCAGAGCAAAGAGCTACGCTAAAAATAACGGTGCGGCCAATTCTACCTGGATGAGCAGAAACATGATTTGGAGTGGAGGTTTCATTCTCGTGTTTTTGGTAATTCATTTCATCGATTTTTGGGCACCAGAGATGAACATCAAATACTTTAAAGGTGATATGAGCGGACTTTTAGATCCAGATAACGTAGATAGCGGCTTTAGATATTACGAAGAACTGGTACATAAATTTGAACCTATCTGGAGAGTCGCTTTATACTGCTTGGGTTTTGTGTTTTTAGCCTTGCATCTGCTCCATGGATTTAACTCTTCGTTTCAGTCTATTGGCGCAAACAATAAGTACACAAAAGCACTAAAAGGATTTGGAAAGGTCTATGCCATTGGGCTTCCGATAGGTTTTATTTTCATTGCACTTTTCCATCATTTTAATCACTAAAACATTATTGATATGATTTTAGATTCTAAAACACCTGAAGGTCCACTAGCAGAAAAATGGACAAAACATAAAAACGATATTAATCTGGTCAATCCGGCCAATAAACGTAACATAGACGTTATTGTTGTTGGAACTGGTTTGGCGGGTGGCTCAGCTGCCGCAACCTTAGCAGAGCTAGGTTATAATGTCAAGGCATTCTGCTTTCAGGATTCGCCAAGACGGGCACACTCCATTGCTGCCCAAGGAGGTATTAATGCCGCAAAAAATTACCAAGGTGATGGCGATTCTACTTACCGCCTATTTTACGATACGGTAAAAGGAGGCGATTATCGCTCAAGGGAAGCAAATGTATATCGTCTAGCGGAAGTTTCAGCAAATATCATTGATCAGTGCGTAGCTCAGGGAGTTCCTTTTGCTCGTGAATACGGAGGGTTATTAGACAACCGTTCGTTTGGTGGTGTGTTAGTATCACGTACGTTTTATGCTGCCGGACAAACTGGTCAACAGTTATTACTTGGTGCTTATTCTGCAATGAACCGCCAGATTGGACGTGGAAAAATAAAGATGTACAACCGCCACGAAATGTTGGATGTTGTTATTGTTGATGGAAAAGCAAGAGGTATTATAGCCCGCGATTTAGTTTCAGGAAAAATAGAGCGTCACTCAGCTCACGCAGTCGTTCTTGGCTCCGGGGGCTACGGAAATGTATTTTTCCTTTCAACAAATGCTATGGGAAGTAATGTAACCGCGGCTTGGAAAGCCCACAAAAGAGGGGCGTTTTTTGCCAATCCTTGCTATACCCAAATCCATCCGACCTGTATCCCGGTTTCGGGAGACCACCAATCTAAATTAACCTTGATGTCTGAGTCACTCAGAAACGATGGCCGAATTTGGGTACCTGCCAAAAAAGAAGATGCCGAAGCTATAAGGGAAGGTAGATTAAAACCTACCGAACTTGCTGAAGAAGATAGAGATTATTATTTAGAGCGCCGCTATCCCGCATTCGGAAACCTAGTGCCCCGTGACGTAGCGTCACGCGCAGCCAAGGAAAGATGTGATGCCGGATTTGGGGTTAACAAAACCGGAGAAGCGGTGTATTTGGATTTTGCCGCTGCCTTTATGCGCTACGGCCGAGAGGAAGCACACGTAAAGGGTTTCGATGAAAATGATGATGCCGTAGTTAAAAAGCTCGGTCAGGAAATCGTAAAGACTAAGTACGGTAACCTATTCCAGATGTATGAAAAGATTGTGGATGAAAACCCCTACGAAACCCCAATGATGATTTACCCAGCGGTACATTATACCATGGGAGGCCTTTGGGTAGATTATAATTTACAGACTACAGTTCCTGGCCTTTATGCCATTGGGGAGGCCAACTTCTCAGACCATGGGGCAAATAGGCTTGGTGCTTCGGCATTGATGCAAGGTTTGGCAGACGGCTATTTTGTACTACCATACACCATTGGGGACTTCTTGGCGCACGATATTAGAACTGGGCCAATCCCAACTGATACTAAGGAGTTTGACGAAGCCGAAGAGAACGTCAAAAAGAATATCGAGCATCTTATCAATAACAACGGAACTAAGCCCGTTGATCATTTCCACCGACGTCTCGGACTGATTATGTGGAACAAATGCGGCATGTCTAGAAACGCAGAAGACCTTAAATCTGCTATAAGTGAAATATCAGATTTAAGGGAAGAGTTCTGGAAAGATGTAAGAGTACCGGGTACTGCCGACGAATTTAATGAAGAATTGGCAAAGGCTGGACGTGTAGCAGACTTTTTGGAATTAGGTGAGCTGTTTGCAAAGGACGCCTTGGATCGTGAGGAATCTGCCGGTGGCCATTTCCGGGAGGAATATCAAACTCCAGAGGGTGAGGCCATGCGACGTGAGGAATATCAATTTGTTTCATCGTGGGAATACAAAGGCGAACCTAAGGACGCTGTATTGCACAAAGAAGAATTACAGTATGAGAATATTGAGGTGAAGACACGCAGTTATAAATAAATTATAATGAAATACGCTATACCCATAATCTTCAGTTTTCTGTTCTTTACAATTAAGACAGACGCTCAAATATTGAAAAAACCTGCTCAGGGTAAATCTTTGGTTTATATTATGAGAAGTGTTGATTTGGCGGGAGCAGGACTTAATTTCAGAATATATGATAAAGATAGGTTTTTGGGAGCTCTACCTTCTAAGGCTTACTTTACCTATGAATGTGAACCCGGTGAGCATTTATTTTGGGCTGCGTCTGAGAATAGAGATTTTGTAGAAGCTAACCTAGAAGCAAATAAAACCTACGTTATTGACGCTAAGTCAAAAGTTGGACTACTAATAGCCGCTGTTGGTCTTGAACCTTATGAACCCTCAAATAAAAGACACGCTAAAAGAATAAATCGTGTGCTAAGAAAGCACGTTAATGCGATGGTAGCGCCCATCGAAAGAACCGCTGAAAAAGAAGATAACATTAAAGAGGCTCTAGCTGCTTACGATAAGATTAAGGATGATAAATATTCTAAAATTAGTAAGCTATTGCACAATATGAATTTTGAAAATGAGTAAATGGTTATGGAAAAAGAAAATATGAATCTGACATTAAAAATATGGCGTCAGAAAAACGCCAAAGCAAAAGGAAAAATGGTAGATTATCAAATTTCCGATGTCTCACCAGATATGTCCTTTCTTGAAATGATGGACGTATTGAACAGCGAATTGATTTCAAATGGCGACGAGCCTGTTGCCTTTGACCACGACTGCCGCGAAGGTATATGTGGCTCCTGTTCGCTGTATATAAACGGTGAAGCACACGGTCCAGACAGGGGTATAACAACTTGTCAATTGCACATGCGCAGATTTAAGGACGGAGATACTATTTATATTGAGCCGTTTAGAGCAAAGGCATTCCCCGTAATCAAGGATTTGATAGTTGATCGAAGTGCTTTTGATAGAGTCCAACAGGCTGGAGGTTTTATATCTGTTAACACTTCTGGTAATACAATTGATGCTAACGCAATCCCAGTAAAAAAGGAAAATGCAGACGATGCCTTTATGGCAGCAACCTGTATTGGTTGTGGCGCCTGCGTGGCCAGTTGTAAAAACGCGTCTGCTATGTTATTTGTCGGTGCTAAGGTCTCGCAATTTGCTTTATTACCGCAAGGTGAGGTAGAAGCGACAGACCGAGTGATGAACATGGTAAAACAAATGGATGAGGAAGGCTTTGGAAACTGTACAAATACAGGAGCTTGTGAAGTTGAATGCCCAAAAGGAATTTCACTTGAAAATATTGCCAGAATGAACCGGGAGTATCTATCGGCATCATTTGAGGGCTAGATACACCAAGCGTACTAAAAATAACAAAATCCCAGACAATAATTGTCTTGGGATTTTTGTTTATTAATACCATAGTATTTTGGATTACATGAAAGACCCAAAACAATTTTATACAAATCGCCGTGACACTTACAAAGCGGAAGTAAGCCATAACAAAAAACATTTACTACTACTAAGTTGGTTACGTTTTTCGGCGTTTGTAGTAACCGTAATTTTAGCTTATTACTTTTTTCCAAACTGGAAACTCTCAGTAATTATTTGTGCCATAGGTATTGCTCTATTTATCTATCTTCTCACTCAATACTCATCACAAAACAAACAGCTCGAGCTAAAAAAAGCCTTATTGAAACTTAATGAAGAGGATTTAAAAATGCTCGAAAGCAAGTTCCATCATAGGGAGACCGGCAATGAATTTCAAGACCCAAAGCATTATTACAGTCCTGATATTGACCTTTTTGGAAATGGGTCTTTTTTTCAATATTTAAACCGCACTCAAATCCCAGAAGGCAAAAGAGGTTTGGCCCGGCTCTTAAAATTGAATTCCGTAAAAAACATCCGGCAAAAGCAAGAGGCTATAAAGGAACTCTCGGCAAAACCTGAATGGATGCAAAACTACAGCGCAACCGCTAGCTTAGCTAATATTGAAACCCCTTCACGGCAAATTATCAATTGGTTGCAAGACCATGAGCGGTTCATGCCTAAAACAACGAAATGGTTTCAATTGTTGTTTTGCACAATTTCAATAATCCTATTAATCCTGGCAATTTTCGAAGTTATTCCAATAGATTATTTTGGGTATTGGCTATTTGTAGGATTGCTGATTACAGGGCGCTATCTGAAAAAAATCAATAAATTGTCTGCCAATAGCGATAGAGCACGGGATACCTTCAAGCATTACTCTGAGCTTTTATTACAAATCGAAAATGAACGATTTAATTCAAAATTGCTAAAGAAGAAACAGGAGCAGATTCATTCTGAAACTAAAAGAGCATCTGCTATATTTGCCCAGTTTTCTAGACATTTGGACGCGTTAGACAACCGGAACAACCTCATCGGCGCCATCTTTGGAAACGGTTATTTGCTACTAGACTTAAAAAACGCGTTTTACGTTGAGAAATGGATTTCTACTTACGCCTCTAAAGTAGAAGATTGGTTCGATGTCATTTCCTTTTTTGACGTCTATAATACTTTGGGAACTTATACTTTCAATCATCCAAAACATCATTTTCCAGAATTGATTACTCCCGAGCGGGAAATAATTGGTCGTGAATACGTTATAGATGCTAAGCAACTAGGCCACCCATTACTAAATAGTTCAAAGAGAGTAAACAGCGATGTAAGTATAGACAATCACAATTTTTTTATAGTTACTGGCGCCAATATGGCGGGTAAAAGTACGTTTCTTAGAACAATTTCATTACATATTGTTATGGCAAACATTGGCTTACCGGTATGCGCAGCGTACAGTAAATACCAACCTATCAAATTAATTACCAGTATGCGCACAACAGACTCCCTAACGGATGAAAGTAGTTATTTCTTTTCAGAGTTAACCCGATTAAAATTCATTGTTGATGCCCTAGAAAAAGACTCTTATTTTATTGTTCTTGACGAAATCTTAAAAGGTACAAATAGCACCGATAAAGCCATTGGGTCTAAGAAGTTTGTAGAAAAACTGGTTGCCAAAAAAGCTACTGGTATCGTTGCAACCCACGACCTTAGTCTCTGCACAATTTCAAATGAACTTGAAGCGGTAGAAAACTATTATTTTGATGCTGAAATTATAAACAACGAGCTACATTTTGATTACAAGCTTAAAAAAGGTGTATGCAATAATATGAATGCAAGCTTTTTATTGAAGAAAATGGATATCGTTTGATTATTTATGATTAAAGACTTTTTAGACCGCACCAAGTCTGACATTCTTTTTTGATAACCAATTGCCTTAGCGCCGGTTGCTTTTGCTATGAAAAATCTTTTAAACCATTTTTAAAGTTCTGTGCTAGGTTCCAAAAATGAAAAAACCCAATCTTAAACAGAATGGGTTCTTAATTTTATGAAGAAACTTTATTGATTATGCCTCAAAAGGCTCAATAGATACAAAGGACTTTCCTCCTTTTTTCTTCTCAAATTTTACAACGCCATCAACCCTTGCGTGTAATGTATGGTCTTTACCACCATAAACATTTTCACCTGGATGATGAGTGTTTCCTCGTTGTCTTACGATAATGTTTCCTGCAACAGCAGCTTGACCACCAAAAATCTTAACCCCGAGGCGTTTTGATTCTGATTCCCTACCGTTTTTAGAACTACCAACTCCTTTTTTATGAGCCATTGTCTTAAGGTTTTTGTAATCCTGACCAAAATCAGGACTTGTTATACTTAGATGAAATTACTTTTCAATTCCACCCTCTAAATTATCTTGTAACTCTTTAAGTTCGTCCCACTTACCCTCAGCGGCTAGTTCAGCTTGCTTAGGCCAAGTATCAGTAACGATGTGTGCCAACCGTGAGCTTGTCTCACTTAAGATTTCACTGAGTTTTGAGGGCTCTGTATCAGCTATTTTAGCAAAAGTATCTAAACCTGCATTTATTAAGGCTTCTGCTGCTTTTGGCCCTGCACCTTCAATTTTTTTTAGATCATCCCCCTTTTTAGTTGAAGCCTTCTTTGCTTTTGGAGTCTCCTTTGCTTCGGCCTCCTTAGTTTCAGTTTTTACTTCTTTCTTAGGAGCAGCTTTTTCAACTTTTGCCTCAGTTGCTTTGGTCTTTTTAGTTCCTGAGGAAGCGATAGCTTCGATTACGATTTCAGAAAGGGCTTGTCTATGACCATTCTTTACACGGTAACCTTTTCTTCTCTTCTTTTTAAAGACAATTACCTTATCTCCTCTAAGGTGTCTTAAGACTTTTGCACTTACCAGTGCTCCGTCTATAGCTGGGGCGCCTAAAGTTGTATTGTCACCATCGCCGATTAAAAGAACGTTATCAAAATCAATTGACTTACCCTCTTCTGTAGCTAAACGATTAACAAAAACTTTTTGGTCTTTCTCAACTTTAAATTGATGCCCTGCTATCTCTACAATTGCGTACATAGCGTAACGTTTT
>Ga0207419_1000075_pt1 | contig 72083 bp, 68 predicted proteins | sample ElkSloMetagenome_4_FD_184723 | JGI IMG/M metagenome (GOLD analysis project Ga0207419, IMG submission 184723) | Hot spring microbial communities from Elkhorn Slough, Monterey Bay, USA - MD2A (version 2) | ecosystem: Environmental > Aquatic > Marine > Intertidal zone > Estuary: Microbial mat ...
GCTATCAGCAGTACCTACAAAGTTATCAAACTCACGAATTCCACTAAATAAGCCGAGGTCGCCAGCCGTTTCCGGTGTATCACCTGGTTCAACTGAGACTGGCGGTGGAGGAGGTGGAGGTGGTGTTTCTTGTCCGGCTGCGATAAAGTCATTGCTATTAATAGAAGAAGAAATCACACCATTGAGAATTGCTACAACTTCACCGTTGCGGAGAATTTCTGTATTGGCGCCAGAACCCCGAACCTCTAAATCAGCAAAGGTAACACCTGCGGGGAGACGCATCTTATCGATACCAGGTTGGAAATCAGTAATCACATCCCCGTCAGCCCCCGATGATGCTAGGATAAATTGGTTAGCACCACCACTACCGGTTAAAGTGTCTAATCCTTTATCACCTGAGACAATACTATTTCCAGACCCTCCAATCATCACATCATTACCCGCACCACCATACAGACTGTCATTTCCCGGACCTCCAATTAAAGTATCATTTCCGAAATTACCAAATAAAATACTGTTCCCACCACCAGCTTCTAGGAAATCATCATCTTGACCGCCAAAGAGGGTATCATTTCCACCCCCGCCAATAATGGTGTCACTGCCTTGGTTTCCGTAGAAAATCCTTCCTGTATTGTCGTTGAGTAAATTATCGTCTCCCTGCAAAAGTGCGATCGCATCTGGAAAAGGTGAGGCGCTGAAATTGGCAATTTGCTCTGGGGGAAGCTCAGACATAACAATTCTATCATTGCCTGTTGTTGCGATACCCAAATCCAACCCGTTTTCGGTGATGATATCAGAAAGCATAATGGTATTTCCTTCAGAGTTTAAAGAATTTACAACAGTCAAAAGACTGGATAGATAGATGATGCCGGAACACTATACGATCGCATTCCCATTAAAAAATTATGACAAAATGCTCCTTTAAATTGTATTTTTTTTGGGTTGGGAATATACGGACTGTAATGCCGTGACAAACTCATCGGCTTCTGAGTTAGTTCCATCAGATTCTGAAAAATATTGTTTGGCTAATCTAGGAATTCGATGAGTTGTATATGAACAGAGGGGAAAGCGTCCTTCCGGACAATTTTTGCAAGGAGACTTTGAATATTGCGACCGCAACCTTAAAGTTAAATTCCAAACAATATAAAAAATTGTGATAAACCCAAGCTTTAAAATCCATCCAACCGTTGAGTTTGGAGTCAGCCACAAACCAGCATAGCAGAGAAAAATGACCGCAATCCCCAAGGAAAATCTAGCCAAAATTTTGTAAGTTTTTTGCTGAATCCAGATTTGGAGTACCGCAGGAATGTACAGTAAAACCCCCAGAGAAAGTAAGACAAAAAACGGTAAATCCTTGAAAATACCCAAATAAGGAATCAGCATAATTCCTAGAAACATTCCGGAACCCATCATCGAACAACCCAAGCATAAGGGTAACTTTCCAACCCAAATAATGTGATTGCGATGATACTTGCAAGCCGGATGATGAGCCAGCAATGGAGTCATGCCCAGATTTTCAATGAACTTAGAAAAAGCCGGTGTTTCTAGATTTCCAAAGCTGATGCTATCACGACTTTTATGAAAACAACTCATAGGGATTTTTTGAAAATCAAAACAACAGTCGGAACAGATTGATTGCAACAATTAACTCTAGAATATGGTAAAGCAGTTACCAAGTCCCAGCCTTGTTGACCCATTGAATTACATTCGGCATTAACTTTCTCTAAATCAGCGACCTTGGTACTGTACTCGTATTGCATAAGTTAGCCCTCAAAGATTTATAGACTGCGGAATTCTGGGTTGTATTGCTTCGTGTCTATTATTTTCTCCTTTAATTTTAACTATTTATAGTTGCCTAAATTGTATCGATTCTGAATGGCAGCAATGACACTGGGGTTGTTATAGTAAGCCGCACCATCGGGACCGATATAATTGCCGTTGGAGTTAACCCGAAAGTCAGTTCCTACAACTCTAGCTGAATTGTGGAAGTACAAATCATTGGATTTAGGGCTTCTGTGAAAAACCTCATATTGACCATACTTACCAGTGATGTAGCCAACCACAATGCGATCGCCTGAACCGGAGTAATTTTTCATTCTAATTAATAGCTAACCTTTCAATGATTTAATCCTAATTAATTGATGCAGAGTTGGATTTCCCCATGTCTATTATTTTCTTAACTTTTTCCAACTTTGGCAACCCTATAAAAGTGGGATTTAGGGGGGATTTATTAAGGGGTTAAAAGTGAAAAAAGCGGGAAAAGTGGGATTTTGTGGCTAAAAGGGGGTAAATGTGGAATAATAGGGGGTTACAGGAGGCAAAACTACAACCCCATTTAGCAGCTATGGAGATGCAAGAAGCTTTGCAGTGGACAGATCATCTGATATTTACCACGACAGGGAAGCATCTGGACTCACTGCAACGGGCTATTTTGCAGGGGGTATGGGAAGGAAAAGGATATAAGGATATCGCTGAGGAATACCACTGTACTAACGATCATGTGAGGAAGTCGGCATCAGAATTATGGAAACTATTGTCGGATATTTTGGGAGAAAATGTTAGAAAAAAGAATGTGCGATCGCTGGTTGAAAATGGGGTATTTTCTTATTACAATGACGGGGTACAAATTGGTAATAATATAAATGTCTGTAACGACCTAAACAATCCCTCAAAAAAACCCAAAAACCGATCGCCTTCCACCACAAAAAAAGAATCTCAACCCCGCCACGACCTCAGCCAAGCTCCAGAAAATATTCTATTCTACAACCGCACTGACGAACTGGCTACTCTCAAACAATGGATATTAGAAGAAAAGAGCCGCATTGTCACCATAACCGGATTATCTGGTATCGGAAAAACCGCCCTCGCCAGACAACTGGTTGAACAAATAAAAGATTACTTTGATCGCATTTTATGGCGCAGTCATCGCAAATTTCCCACTCTCAACGCTTTACAAACTAATCTCATCGAATTTCTCGCCTCACCCGCACCCAGTCAAAACCGATCAATTATTAATTACTTCAACTCGCGTAGTTCTATCTTAGAACATCTGAGAAATTACCGTTGCTTAATTATCCTCGATGACTTACAAGAAACATTAACCCCTGGTGAATGCGTCGGAAATTATCTTCCAGAATACCAAAACTATGGTCGTCTCATTGATGAAATTGGGCGATTTTCTCATCAGAGTTGTTTGTTGCTACTCAGTTGGGAAAAACCATTAGAAATTGCGACTCTAGAAGCTGAAAATATCTACTGCAAAACTTTACAAATTCCCGGCTTAGGGAAATCGGCTAGCCAACTTTTAACCGCCAGAAAACTCCAAGACAAAAATCAATGGTCACGGCTAATTGAACTTTACAATGCTAACCCTTTATGGTTAAATATAATTGCGACTGCTATCCTCGATTTATTTAACGGTAGCGTCAAACAATTCCTCTCCTATTCTACCCTGTTTTTGGGAGACTTAGAACCTATCCTCAAACAACATTATCAACGTTTATCAGAATCCGAGAAAATCCTAATCGACTGGTTAGCAAACCAAGACCAACCCGTAGATATCGGCCATAAACCCCCCGAACTTTTATCAGACTCCGATTTTTTTAAAGCGATACAATCCCTGAGAAAACGGAATTTACTCGATAAATCTTAGGCTTTAACCCTACAACCCGCGATCAAACAATACGTCAATAGCTTGACTCTTTAGAATTATAAAAAAGGGGTTTTATTGTTCAATCTCGGTGAGACAGAACTTATTAAAACTTATCACTTTAGCTATTGAATCTCTCTGGGAAACTTTGATAAAATAAAAGTAGTAAGTCTATGCTGGTGATTAGATGTGTCTACATCCATCCAATTTATAGAAGGACTCGACGAAGAAATCAGTGGAGTCAGTCTTCGCAAAGTGCGGAACTCCGATAAAAAAATTGTGGTGTTAACCTTTGAGCGTTTACAAGCCGTCGAACAACTGCGGGCTTATCGCAAAGAAATCAAAAATTTATGGTTGCGGGATGAAGAAGGTGACATTAAAGTTACCCCAACCGGAGTAAAATTTTTCTATGTCGGAGATGATGAACTTTCCAAAGTTGAATGTACGTTTGAAGTAGAATCGGAAAATATCTTTGAACGAGTCATGCGATTTTTAAACCGTTACGCAGAAGAAAACGGTTTTGAATATCAATCGAGTTCTGATCAATCCAATTAAATGTTAGAGGAAAATTAATGAGTGAATCAATTACCGTTCAACAACTCACTGCTGAATGGATTACCCCAGAAATATTTAAACCCTACGGACAAGTTATTTCAGCATCAACAGATGGCAAAACCTACGATGAAACCGATGCTCAACTGAATCTCAAAAATGGTGTACCTCGATTTTACATCATGCGGCTCCACAAAAGAGGTCGCCAATTTAACAAAATTACCCGTCATATTGAATGTACTCAATGTTTAGGGTCATTAGAAGGAAAAGAGTGGTTAATGGCGGTTGCACCCCCTTCAGAGGGCAATGAACCCGATGTCAACAAACTCAAGGCATTCCGTATCCCTGGCAACTGTTTTATTAAGCTAGAAGTCGGAACTTGGCACGCCGGGCCGTATTTTGACGATGAACAGATAGATTTCTACAATTTAGAATTAAGTAATACAAATATTGTCGATCATTTCAGTTACGATTTTATCAAAAGTAAAAACTTACAATTTGAAATAGTTATTTAAACCTATTCGGAGAAAAATAGAGCTTTAAATCCGACTCAAATAGTGACTTTAGATACCATTATTAAATATTTATTATTGAAAGATAAACCAAACGTTATAGTTCACAATTTTCTACGAGTCAATCAATTAAGATTAAAGATATAAGCTATCAGACTCAAATAAGAGCTTAAAACTATGGGTTGGTTAAAATCTCTCGCCTTAAGTATTGTGCCTGCTGTATTGGTTGCCTTACCTGTACCTGTAAAAGCTGCTGAAACGATTGTGTTTCCAGTCGGGAAAATGAATTTAGAGATTTCCCTCAACACCTTAGAAAATTATGCTGAAACTGGTTTACTCCCAGATAATCAACCTCTAGAAACCTATCTCAATTGGTTCACCCCGAGTGAACAACGACAAGTCAGAGAATTATTACGAACTCGTTACTCTTTTGATACCAAAGCGACAGCCCAACTCTTAAAATCTCCGATGGTGGCTTCTTTTCTAGAATACCTGGGGGGTTTGATTCAAAGTGAGTCTGGAGAAAACGGTTCAGAGGCGATTTATGATGCAATAATTGCAGCAACCGCTACCGATCCGGAAGGCTTCAATATTATTGAGATTTTGCGCCAATTCCCCGCAGAAAGTATTCATCTCGATCTCGAAGAAGCCCTCGATACAATGGTGCGAGTGGTTTCTTTAGTTCGTCAAACAGATACCGTGATTACCTCTTTAGAACAATTGGCTTTATCTGAAGTCACGGCTTCTAGTTGGGTTGATTTTAATCAGATGCCTGACTTACGCCAACGCGGATCAATTGAGGTTTCCAAACAAACATTATCTTTATTTGATTGGCAGAGAAATCGTCAATTTGAGGCGGATCTTTATCTCCCCAATCAGGTTGCAGAAAATATCGCAACCGAAAAATCAACTCCAGTTATTGTTATTTCTCATGGTTTAGCTTCTGAACGTTCTCGCTTTGAAGACTTAGCAAGACATCTCGCTTCTTATGGGTTTGCAGTTGCCGTTCCTCAACATCCGGGTAGTGATTATCAAGCGCTACAACAACTACTCGCAGGTGAGAGAAACGATATCTTTGAAGTGAATCAATTTATTGATCGCCCTCACGATATTTCCTACTTGCTCAATCACCTAGAACGGTTAAACAAAAAAGAACTCAAAAATCAGTTAAACTTAGAACAAGTTGGGGTTTGGGGTCATTCTTTTGGGGGATACACAGCCCTGGCGTTAGCAGGAGCAACCATTGATTTTGAGAAATTACAAGCCGATTGTACACTCGAAAATAAAATTGTTAACCCTTCGATGTTTTTGCAATGTCGTGCCTTAGAATTGCCTCAAAGTGAGTATCAATTCCGCGATCCGCGTGTCAAAGCAGTTGTTGTTCTTAACCCAGTTAATAGTGGGGTTTTAGGTCAATTAGGATTAAGTCAAATTTCGATTCCGGTGATGATGGGGGCCAGTAGTGGTGATTTATTAGCACCTGCTGTGATAGAACAAATTCAAACCTTTACTTGGTTAACAACATCTAATCGTTATTTAGTGATCAAACGCGGCGATAGTCACTTTTTTGATGTCAATCAATCAAACGTCAGTGAAATTCCTGGAATGGGCGGATTATTATCGCCAGGAGTTGAAGTCACACGCAACTATATGAATGCTTTGAGTGTGGCGTTTTTCGGAACCTATGTGACTGAAGATTTAGAATACAAACCCTATCTGCAAGCGGCTTATGGTCAAGAAATTGGGGAAGCACCCTATACGTTGAGTGTGCTAAAGTCTCTAACTCCCACAGAATTTTCTAAGGTGGTGAGTGGGAATATTTCGAGGAATTAGCCGTTATAGTTTGCCAAATAAAAAGCGATATCTTTGGCAGTTTGTGATCGGTGTTAATCCTTTTCGATCCTCAAGGGAGATCGGGAAAGTCGAAAACACTTCTGACTTTTGACTTCTGCCTTGTATTGATGGGGAAAAATCGGAAAAATCAGCAAAAGGGAGAAAGTAGAATGAAGGGGATTTCCACTCTCTCCCGATTTGATCACAAAATTTATGTCAAGAGGAACTAAACGCTAACCCCCTGACATTGAGGACAGTTACAACCCGAGTAAGGATTTTCGGATTGATGAGAGTCAGTTTGAGCGATTAAGGGGTTATTGTTGAAAGAGGTTGAATTTATTGCGTATTGACTCAACTCAGCCGACATTTGGTTTAGACTCACAGATGGGGTTGAGTTTTGGTGTTTGACAGAGGTTGAGTGAGAAGTGCCAATCAGTTGAGCGACTAAACGAGGAGTATACTGTAAACCTAGCACCGTCTGCGCGATCGCAACGACAGAAGCTAAAATAACCGTCAATGCCAAAGCCAAAATGCGGGGGAGTTTTAAAAGTTTCATAACCAGGATAAGAGTCTAATAGGTCTATTGATTGGTTTTCTTTTCCCAGGATAGCTTCTCAGGAGGCTCAGTAGAAACAACTCAAAAAATGAATTCGTTCCTCTCGGTTGAAGCAGTGTCCAGTACACTAGATAACATCTCATCTAATATTTGTGGATTTCAACCACGAGGAGAGTAGATCTAGATGATTCGATTCAATTTATTGTCTCAAAGTTCCGTCCGATTTTGGGGTTTGTTGTGTTGCAGTCTTTTGATCGGGTTCACGGCGATCGCTCAAGCCGGGGGGCCACCCCGACCACAAGGAAAACCTGCGGTAGTTGAACCGGAGGAGGAGGAGGAGGAAGAAATGGAGGCCGAAGAAGCGACTCCTGCGGCACCGACAACCACTCCGGCTCAACCTCTGCGAGATGAACAGCAAGAAGAACCCCAAAGTTCTGAACCTCCCCCTCGTTTTCCTGAACCCAGTGCGATGATGTCCCTGAATGGTCGTCAATCGGTGACTGTTAAGCTTGTGAATACCACAGATGCAACAATTGCTTATCAAGTGATCGAGGGAACAGGAGAACGAACTTTAGAGGGAAGTTCTCAGGTGGAATTACAAGGATTACCGATTCCGTTAAATTTGACTTATCGGCGTCAGGATGGTGGATTGTTGCTGGTGGTTCCGAAAGCCGTGGAACCAGGCGTGTTAGAGGTTCGTTTTCAACCAACGGGTAATTTCTTTTTCGACACCCGATCTTTAAATATTACAGGAACGGGTTCAGTATTCTTGAACTAAAATTTCAACTCAAGCCGAATCATTTTTGGCAACGTTTTTAGAGATTTTTTCTAGTTTTGATCAGCTCCTCACCTTTTTTTATTAAGCTCACTCACGATTGAATTAATTATAAAATCATTCTTTAAAAGTCTTTTTGAATTCAATGTTAATGTCCGGTCAGATTTGGCTGTTCTGCTCTCTCTAAAAAATTCTTGACACGCTTCACAATGATTTTGATAAACTCCTTTTGAAATGATCATGCAATTTCAAAATCTTTCTATACAATTACCGATTCAAACTTCTCGTTTACTGATTAGACCGTTTATTTCTCAGGACTTAGCGGGCTACTTAGCGTTTATGCTTGATCCAAAGTCTACTGAATATTTAGCATTTGAAGATTCCCAAAAAACCCTAGAAGGTGCAACTGAACTTTTCAATTTTGTGTGTTCTAGCTATGAATCAGATCAGATCATTCATGCTTATGCAATTGCGCTCAATCATTCCAATGAATATGTGGGTTCTTGTGGGTTTGCACCGGATCAGGCAAATTCTGTTGAAATTTATTATAGCATTAATTCTCAGTATCGCAGACAAGGCTACGCTTACGAAGCGACAAAAGCATTATTAGATGTACTTAAAGCAAATGAATGGATTTCAGAAATTAGAGCTTATTCGGCACCGAACAATATAGCCAGTCTTCAGCTCGCTCAAAAACTTGGCATGATATCCAAAGGTAAAGTTGTCCATCCTCATTCGGGGTTAGAGGGATTTCTTTTGAGCCTAAACTGTAAGAATGATCGAAATTCTGAACGGGCATAAATACACAACAAAAGTTAAAATGAGTTGTCTAGGATAAAACGACACAGAGCAAGTACAAAGATGTTCTTCATTTCCTGATTGTTCACATAATTTTTAACTTTCTCAACTTTGGCTCGAATAGAGATTATAATAGAGAATTAAATAAATAGACAGTCTTTCAGCCCGAATGCAAATCCTCTTTCTGCTTGACATAAATGCTGTCGTCTTATAATTGTAGTTATCTGTTACTTCATCTTGATAATTAGACCACAATTGAACAGGTGAGAGGTTGAACTATTTAAAATAAAGTTGAATCTTTTTTGAAGTTTCAGTTGACTAGATTTTTTCAAAAAATTTATGTCATTACCTTATAAAAAATTTGTTAAACTCTATGGATAATCTCACCAAATCTAACACCAGTCACAATCAATCTTTTTTTTGTCAATTAAAACAAACTAGCATTGTTCACAAAATTTACTGGGGATATGGTATTTCTCTAGGAATTGCTGTATTAGGGGTCTTAGTAGGTTTGGGGTTAGGAAATCACTATCATCAAACTGCAAAAGAACAACTAAAAATTGCTCGAACTCAAGGTTCACTGTTAGGCAAATTGCAACTTTTATCTGTTGAATTTAGACCGGAAAAAGAATTTATTCCAGTCTTAAGAGATGAACCTTTATTTCGTCAAGCAGAAACCGATTTTGATCGTCGAATTGAACAAATGAAAACCTTACTGACTCAACTCCAAGCCACAACAGTTTCAGATCAAATCACTCCTATGCAGCCTTTTCTAGAAGTGTATGAACAGGTGGTTGATGATTATGCTCAACGTCAGCGAATCATTTTAAATTTATTGGCGAAAGACAAGTGGGAAACAGCAGATTTTTCTCGAACAGAACGACAAATTAATCGGTTTTCAAATAGTCCTCCTGCGGTTAAATTTAGTCGTTATTCTGATGAACTAAAAACTTTAATTGAATCTTCAGAGCAACAAATTGACCAAGCCGAACAAGCCTTAGTGAAAGCAGATAAATTTAGAACTTTTGTGATTTTAGCCAGTTTATTACTTTCAATTATAATTGCAACAATTTTAGCTTTTTATACAGGTCGAACAATTGCTCGTCCGATTCAAAAAGTCACTGAAGTTGCACAAACAGTAACAGGTACAGAAGATTTTGATTTACGAGTTCCTGTGACCAGTACAGATGAGGTGGGTATATTAGCAATTTCTTTTAATCAATTAATTGAATGGATTGAACACTATATACGCGAATTAAATGATACTCAAACTAAACTCATTCAAACGGAAAAAATGTCAAGTTTAGGTCAAATGGTTGCAGGAATTGCCCATGAAATTAATAATCCAATCAGCTTTATTCATGGGAATCTTAATCACATTGAATCTTATGCAGAAGAACTTTTAACTGTGGTTACACTTTTTCAAAAACATAGTTCACAAATTCCACCGGAAGTTACAAATTTAATTGAAGACAGTGATCTAGACTTTATTCGTGAAGATTTTCCTAAGATATTACAATCTATGCGAATGGGAACAGATCGAATTTGTGAAATTGTTCTCTCTTTGCGAAATTTCTCCCGTTTGGATGAAGCCCAAGTCAAAGCTTGTGATTTACATGAAGGATTAGAAAGTACATTGTTACTCTTAAATCATCGTTTAAATTCTCAAATTGATCTCGTTAAAAACTATGGTAAAATTCCGGAAGTTGCTTGTCATCCGGCTCAAATTAATCAAGTTTTTATGAATATTCTCAGCAATGCAATTGATGCACTGTTAGAGCGAGAAAATCAACTTGACAAAAAAATTATGATTCTCACCGAAAGTCAAGAGGAGCAAGTCATGATTAGAATTTCTGATAATGGGGGCGGAATTCCAGCCGAGATTTTAGGGAAACTATTCGATCCCTTTTTTACAACAAAGCCTGTTGGAAAAGGAACCGGATTGGGTTTGGCTATCTCTTACAAAATCATTGAAAAACATCAGGGCAAAATTCAAGTTTATTCTTCAGAACATGAAGGAACAGAATTTCTAATCACTTTACCCATTCAAAGTTCGATTGAGAATGAAATGCAAGATTAACTCATCTCTAATAATATCTTCATCACGCCTTTTTGTTGAGCATGGTTGAACGCTTCTAAACCTTCACTCAGCGGATAACGCGCTTGAATTAGTGACTCTACATCAATTTTATTTTCAGCTAATAATTCTAACGCTGGAGCAAAGGGGCCACAACGGGAACCTATCAAAGTAATTTCATCGACAACTAACGCGGACGCATCAAAAGTTAACTTTCCGGCGTAGGTACTTTTTAATACCAAAATTCCCCGAGGACGTAAGGCTTGATGAGCGAGTTCAAAACCGCTGGGGTTGCCCGTACATTCAACGGCAATATCGAAAGTTTTTGGCTTAACTGCATCTGAAAACCCCGTTTTTATTCCTCGTTTTTCTAAGTTTTCTAACTTCTCCCGATGGCGACCAATAGCTAATAAATCACAACCTGTTAACGCTAACGTTTGGGCGATTAATTGACCGAGTTTGCCATCTCCAACCACTAAAACTTTTTGATTGGGTTGAATCGAAATTTGTTGCTGAATTTCCAACGCTGCGGCTACGGGTTCGGTAAAAGTTGCCGCGTCTGTAGCAACATTTTCAGGCACTAAATGTAGGTTTTTTAACGGTAAGGTGAGATAATCAGCAAAGGCACCATTGCGGTTAACAATCCCTAAAACCGTGCGGTTTTCACAGTGGGTTGGTTGTCCGGTGCGACAAAACCAACAGTCTCCACAACTGGCGTTAATTTCACCCACGACTCGTTGATTGATGAATTCTTCAGGCCCTTGTTCAATAATTCCTACAAATTCGTGACCTAAAATTCCTTTGTATGGGTAGTAGCCGCGAATTAATTCTAAGTCTGTATTGCAAATTCCTGCTCTTAAAACCCGTACTCTCACCTCATCTTTTGGGGGTTCAGGAACGGGAAGATTATCTCTAAATTGAAGCTGCTGATTTTCGAGCCAAAGTCCTTTCATAGATCTTTTAATTCTACTCTACTATTATCATAGATTGGGCAAATTATAGCAAGTCTAGTCTTAACTTCCTAACATTTGCAACTGGTACAAACGAGCATAAACCCCCTGACGTTCAATTAATTCTTCGTGACTGCCAAACTCGATGATTTCACCCTGTTTTAACACCAAAATTTTGTCTACATTTCTAATCGTTGACAGACGGTGAGCGATAATAATAGCGGTGCGGTTTTCTAAAAGTCGTTCTAAGGCTTCTTGAATTAACGCTTCTGTCATCACATCTAAATTAGCTGTAGCTTCATCAAGAACCAATATTTTCGGGTTACGAATGGCGACTCTCGCAAAGGCGAGTAACTGTTTTTGACCACTAGAAAGATTGGTTCCTCGCTCTCGAAGTTCTGTGTCATAACCTTGGGGTAATTTCTCAATAAAAGAAGCAATATTAGTTTTTTCTGCCGCGATTCTTATTTCATCCATGCTGTAGGTTTCACCCAAAGAAATATTACTTTTGACATCTCCAGCAAAGATAAAACCATCTTGTAAAATCACTCCAATATGACGGCGAAGTTCGGCTTGAGGTAAATCTCGAATATCGATTCCATCCACTAAAATTCGTCCTTTATTCGGTTCATACAAGCGACACAATAAACGAATAACTGAACTTTTTCCCGCACCAGTTGGCCCGACTAAGGCGATTTTTTCTCCCGGGTGAATGGTAAAATTCAAATTTTTTAAAACGTATTCGTCTTGTTTATAAGCAAAATTGACATTTTCAAATTTAATTTTACCTGTAACTTTGGTTTTCTGGGTGCTAAAATATTGACGATGATGGTCTTCAGGGTCACGAATTTCTACAGATTCACTCAGAAGATTATTAATTCGTTCAATCGCAGTTAACCCGGCTTGAATAGCTGTAAATTTATCTGCAAATTGTCGCAACGGGTCAAACAAACGTTGGGCAAAAAGAATAAAAGAAGAAAGCGCACCAAAGCTGAGAGTTCCTCCCACAACTTGCTGTCCACCAAACCACAAAACAGCACCAATTGCAACGAGGGCAATCCATTCTAATGTTGCAGATACGGCTGAGTCATAAAAAATAGTTTTATCAACGGCTTTGATATAGCGATTGTTGTTGGAACGAAACAAATCAGCATTAAAGGGTTCCCGACGGAAAAGCTGAACGACGTTAATTCCGGTGAGGTTTTCTTGTAACTTTGAGTTTAAATTAGAGAGTTCTTCTCGGGCTTTGTAGTTGGCGACACGATATTGTTGTTGAAAGTAAATAATGACGGCTGTTACGGGAAAAATAGAGAAAACCAGGATTAAAGCCAGTTTCCATTGTAGAGTAAACATCGTAACTGCGATTACCCCAATCGAAAATAAATCACTAATAATCCCTATTGCACCTGTGGAGAAAACGTCCCCTAACGCATCAATATCACTGGTGAGACGAGTGATTAATTTTCCGACAGGTGTACGGTCAAAAAATCGCACAGCTAATGAGGTGACATGATGGAATAAATCATTGCGAATATCAGCAGTTATTTTTTGCCCAACTTTCTGTACTAAAAACCCTTGTACCGCTTGTAAAATGAAACGTAGAATAATCGTGATTAACAACAACCAAGCCAGAAAATTTAATCCCTCAGACTGCGACATTGCATCGAGAAATTCGTAAGTCGGTTCACCTCGAATTAGTGAAATTGTCTGTCCGATGAGAAGAGGTTGAATCGCGCCCGAGATAGAGAGGGGAACTAACAGTATCATGGAAAGGACGAGGATTCCTTTACTCCGTTTGGCGTATCCTCCTAGACGGGCTATGAGTCGCCAGTCTGTCTCCCGACCGGGTTGATTTTTGCGAGTTTTGCTTTGTGGAAATAGGCTAGTCATTCAAAAAATATCTGATTTTTGCTAATAGTCGAACAGGTTAAACGTTCTTAATGTAGCATTTTTAGCTGAAAATTTCTCAGTAAACGGACAGATGTTGGTTAAAGTTATAGATTTCTGGTTGATTTTTAGTGATAATTGATGATAAGATAAAATCAGGAATTGGTTTTATAGTCTACATTCGGTAGAACCTTTTATCCCACTTCTCTGAACCCAAAAATATAAATTTTTAGCACGACTTAATAGACACTCACTTCTGGTTTGATTTATACTAATAAATAGCGTTGAGTTGATTCACTCTCATGAAAAACTTCACTCTGAACCTAGAATCAATTGCTCTAACAGACGAACAATTCTTTCAACTTTGTCAGAATAACCGTGATCTGAAATTTGAACGAAATGCCAATGGAGACTTAGTGATTATGTCACCCACAGGAGGAGAAACAGGAAACTATAATGCTGGATTAACTGCTCAACTTTGGCTGTGGAATCAAGAACATAAATTAGGTAAAGTGTTTGATTCTTCTACGGGTTTTAAACTTCCCAACAGTGCAGATCGTTCTCCTGATGTGTCTTGGATAACCTTAGAACGTTGGAATACTTTAACGACTACACAACGAAAACAATTTATTCCTCTGTGTCCCGATTTTGTGATTGAATTACGTTCGGCGAGTGACCGTTTACAAATTCTACAAGATAAGATGAAAGAATATATTGAGAATGGAACTCGTCTAGGTTGGTTAATTAATCCCCAATCTCGTCAAGTTGAAATTTATCGCCAAAATCAATATATTCAGGTGTTAGACGCTCCGCAAACCTTATCAGGCGAAGAAGTTCTACAGGGTTTTATTCTCCATCTTGAACAAATTTTGTAGTTCATTCCTCTTTGAGCACTTCGAGTTTAAACCTCTTTTAATTAAATATTGCTCAAGTCTCATTTTTGGAGAAGCATACAAACAATATTGCAATTGACGACCGTCTGAGCTATAAAAACCAAATAACCACTGTTTATCTTCCCAATGCGCGAATATGTTCGGGACCAAAATCTCGAACGGTTGTCACCGAAGCTAAGGAATTTGTTGGTGATTCCAATCTAAAACCGCATCAACACCGCTTCGAGTCGGTAGATCAGGTTTTCTTAACTCAAAAATATGAATTAATTCATTTTCGCGACGGTCGTCTTGAACAGTCATTTTGACAACATTTATAGAATCATATTACACAAGTGCTAATATTTTTGATCGCACTTTTTCAACCACCGTTTTTAATCCCCCTGTATTGACCCGATAACTCAACGGATGAACAATTAACTGAGCGGTACTTTCAAACAAAACCTCTATTTCAATTAAACCATTTTGCTTTAACGTCCGACCTGTAGAAACTAAATCAACAATAGCTTCCGACATTCCCGTAATCGGCCCAAGTTCGACTGAACCCGAAAGCGGTATAATCTCTACAGGAAGATCTAAACTCTCAAAATATTCACTCGCACAATGAACAAACTTAGAAGCAACTCGACTATGAAGCGGTAACTCAACTGGACTGCGAAAAGGACTCGATTGTTTGACAGCAACCGACATCCGACACTTTCCAAATTTGAGGTCAACTAAACAAGCCACTTGCGATTTTTTCTCCCGCAACACATCATAGCCGACAATTCCCAACTGAGCTTGACCATATTCGACATAGACGGGAACATCCTGCGCCCTGACCAGTAAACCTTTAGCGGTATGTGTGGGGTCATCAATTTGTAATTGTCGGTTACTAGAATCGAGAAATGCGCTAAAATCTAATCCAACTTCTTGTAAAAGCTGAATACTATCTTCTAATAGGGCGCCTTTGGGAAGTGCTACGGTAATCATATTCGTTTAGGAATCATCGAAAAGTTATCAATGGCTGTTTTTCCAGACTTCAGAGATAGAGGTATCAAAACTGAATATCTGTGTTGTTAACAATTTAGGGTTACATCAAAAATGACGGATAACAATTTACAACCACATCTATAATATTTACCAGATTATGAGTAAACTTACTCTGGTTATCGGCAACAAAAATTATTCTTCTTGGTCGTTGCGGGCTTGGCTGACGATGAAACAAGCCGGACTAGAATTTGCGGAAATTCGCATTCCCCTAAGTACACCTACCTTTTACCAACAGGTTCGTCAATATTCTCCATCCGGACAAGTTCCAGTCTTGCTTGATGATGATTTAACGATTTGGGAATCTTTAGCCATTTGTGAATATATTGCCGAGAATTTCGCTCCTTATTTGTGGCCAGAAGATCGAAAAGCAAAAGCAATTGCACGTTCAGTCAGTCACGAAATGCACGCTAACTTTTTCAATTTACGCTCTCAAATGCCAATGGATTGTCGGGGTCGCTATCCTGGTGAGGGAATGAAGCCAGACGTGCAGGCTGATGTTGATCGTGTCTCTACAATTTGGCGAGAATGTCGTCAAAAATATGGGGGAAATGGTGATCTTCTGTTTGGGGAATTTAGTATTGCTGATGCGATGTTTGCTCCAGTCGTTTCTCGATTTATTACCTATGGTGTCAAGTTAGGTTCAGTTGAACAAGCTTATATGGATGCTATCTGGTCTTTACCTGCGATTAATACATGGATAGATGCAGCAGCAGTTGAGTTAGAATATTTGGATCGACTTTCCCATTCACACGATTAATTTTGAGTTGGAGTTAACAACAAATTACGAATCAGAAATATGCGTATTCTTCTCGTCGATGATGAAGTTGAACTCACCCTACCCTTGAGTCGGGCTTTAACCCGAGAAGGGTATGCGGTTGATGTAGCCGATGAGGGGGGAACCGGGTACAATTTAGCCATTCAACATCACTATGATTTATTGATTTTGGATTGGATGTTACCGCATCAATCTGGAATTGAAATGTGTCAAAAATTGCGCTCAAAAAACAATCAAATCCCCATTTTATTTCTAACAGCAAAAGACACTTTAAATGACCGTGTAAAAGGACTTGATGCCGGGGCTGATGATTATTTAGTTAAACCCTTTGAACTGCGAGAATTATTAGCACGGGTGCGGGCTTTATTACGGCGTCCACCCACATTAGAATCTCCAACGGCGAATTCTCGGCTGCAAATTTTTGATCTAGAATTAGATATTGAAAATCAACTGGCTTATCGAAACGGACGTATGATTGAATTGTCGGAAAAAGAATGTAAACTGCTGGAATATTTTATGCGTCATTCCGGTCAGTTACTCACTCATCAACAAATTTATCAACATTTATGGGTAGATTCAGATCAACCTAGTAGTAACGTTTTAGCGGCTCAAATTCGACTCCTCCGACGCAAAATTGAAGATCCCAAAGAACGACAACTGATTCATACCGTTTACCGAAAAGGATATCGATTTGGAGAATAGAAAAACTTGAGATTAACTGACTCAGTTTTGAGGTTTTATTCCCCCAAATAACGCTAATTCTAACACTTTCATAAAGCAATCAACATCAAGAAAGCCCATCTCTGTTAACCACTGACATTGCAGTTCAACGGGTGCTAGAATATTCGCTTCTTTATCGGGTCTGTTATAATACTGTTGGGCAATTTCTTCTCTTGATTGATGATTTACCCGTTGATGATGATAATTTACCAGCGAATCTATAAACATTTCATTAAAAACCAATTCACCAAAATTAGAAGTAGATTTAACGTGTTCTAAATTTAGAAAAATACCTCTAGGAGTTAATAGGTTATAAATCTCTTGATACACTTCCTGTTTTCGATCATCCGGTTGATGATGAATAGCAAAACCCGAAACAATTACATCAAATTTACCGAAATTTTGAACGGAATTAACCCAACTTGTTTGACCAAAATCTTCTAAGACAAACTCAATGTTATTTTCGGGTGTTTGCAGCTTATCTTTGACCGCAGAAATCATCGCTTCTGAGAAGTCTAAAAATACAACTTTTGCATGAGGATACTGAGTTAATATTGTTCGTCCGAGTATCCCATCGCCACAGCCTAAATCTAAGACTGTATTCACTTGAGACTTCGCCCTTTGAATAATTCGCAACATCATCTCTAACTGTTCACTCGCCAGAGGAATTGCACCCCGAACCCCTTCTAAAAACGTTTGGGCGAGTTGGGCTGTTTTCCAAACTTCATCTGTTCTTTTCATCGCTATAATTGACCTAATTTAACTCGCCATTCTTGGGAAACTAGAACAATGCACGATCGCCAACATTCTCTAAAAATCTCTTGCTAATTATAAATCCTAATTCTAATCTTACCACATAGCCGGGAATAAAGACTCGCAATCAGTTATGCAAGTCCTATATTTATCGTTCCCAGATTAAATTCATTGCCTTTTTTATAATCTCCTCTCGTTGGACGAATTGACTTAATTCTTCAGCTTCATATTTTCCTTCAAAAGCTTCTATCGCGGCTTTTTCCAATGCTAAATCATAAGCATCCTCTAGGGTTGCTGCTAATTCTTCTTCAGTCATATAAGTTCCCTTTGCTTTCTGGCGAGAATTAGTGCGTTGAATTTGCTTGACACAATTGCGAATTGAAAGATTCCAAGACCTCGTGGTGCGGCTTTCAGCAGATTGCTTAATCAGGTGCAGGAGCAAAATAATACCATAACTAAATATTTTATTCAGTTTATCTGATTTGCTCATTTCTTCTAATTCTTCTACAATTAACAGAGCCTCTGTTATATTGCCTTGATGTAGGAGTTCTTTAAGAGTAAGTAGTTCTTCCATTGGTTTAAGTAATTTTCAAATTGACCGAATTTAACTGATAGTTTGTAGTTGCGCTTTAGCGCAGAAAATAAGGGCTGAAACCCAACAACTAAGAGCTTTTTAAAGTAATAACTGTGACTTCAGGCGGACAATTAAATCGTCCGGGTGGGTAAGTTCCTAACCCTCGATTAACATATAAAAAATTTGCCCCAACAGAATGCAAACCAGAAGCCCATTCCCAATGTTTAAAGACCTTTTTACAGCCCGATTTTAACGGCACTAAAAATTTTAGAGACTGGGGAAGTTGACGCTGAACTTCTTGCATCCAACCCGGTAAAGGCCCGATTCCCGGAAGCACAATTTGACCCCCATGCGTATGACCTGATAATTGTAAATCAATTCGCCATTTTTTGAGCAATTCGGCAGTATCTGGGCTATGAGATAAAACAATTCGGGGTGTCATTTGGTCAACTAAATCCATCACTGATTCGGGGTTAAATTGACCTGAATAAATATCCGGTAATCCAATAACTGCTAACTGATATCCTAACGGATAAACAACTTGATTGGATAAAACTTGAATGCCAATTTTTGTGAATGCTTCAGTAATCATCCCTTGGGAGTCGGGATAATGATAATCATGGTTTCCTAATACCGCATAAATTCCAGCTTGACTTCGCAATAGTTTCAGATGCCAAACTAAGCGATGAATGGGTTTGGGGTCATCGGTGACATAATCCCCTGTCAAAAAAATTAAATCAGGTTTGGCGTGATTTGTTTCTGCGATCGCCTCTGCTAATAAACGATCTGACAGTCTCATCCCATCATAATGCAAATCACTCAACTGAACCAGTCGAATTCCGTCTAATGAAGCGGGAAGATTGGCTATTGCCAAGGTCAGATATTCAACCCGAAGTGAACCTGTTAACAGCCTGTGCATGAATGGTGATATCAACTGAAGTAAGGCAAACTCTAGTCTAGCAATCCGCTTGGCAACCCCTCCAACTTAATCAGCATTTTGTGGGTTGAATCAAGGATTAGTTTGAAAGATCTCCCCTCGATACCTGATAATAGCAATAAGTCTGTTTGTTGTTGATTGTAATTAAGGAAAGTTTAACAATGTCTTTAACGGCTTCTACGATGTTAGCGCTATCAACCCCGGCACCGGATTTTCAACTCCCGGATGTCACCACAGGGGAAACGATCTCTTTAGAGACGTTTGCGGACAAAAAAGCGTTGTTAGTGATGTTTATTTGTCGTCATTGTCCCTTTGTCAAACACGTTCAAAATGAACTCGCAAAAATTGGCAAAGACTATGTTCCCAAAGGAGTTGGTATTGTAGCAATTAGTTCTAATTCTGTTCAAACTCATCCGGGTGATGCACCCGATCAACTCAAAGAAATGGCGCAGGAATTAGGCTTTAATTTTCCTTACTGCTATGACGAAACTCAGGAAGTTGCCAAGAGATATACAGCCGCTTGTACACCTGACTTTTTTGTATTTGATGGCGATCGCCAATTAGTTTATCGGGGTCAACTCGATGAGAGTCGTCCGAGTAATGGAAAACCAGTTACAGGGAAAGATTTACGGGCGGCGTTGGATGCGGTTTTAGGCGATCAAGCGGTGAGTCTGGATCAAGTAGCCAGTATGGGCTGTAATATTAAATGGCATCCAGGTTCAGAACCCAATTATTTCGGTTAAATTTCAGTTCAATTCAAGTTTTTAGGGTGGATTAAGTTATTATTAATCCATCCTTATTTTTTAAAGATAAACTAGATTTTTAAAGTCAATATTTATAGAATTTATACCCATAATTTTGTGTCTATCGATGGGTTTTATAGAGAGGAAAACAAGCAATTATACTCAAAAAACAAAAAAATACCGTCTAACGGTGAAGAAAAAGAAAAACTTCACAGACCACAGAAATGAACTGAGTTACTTAGAAATAGGCTTAACGTTTTCTGTGTTTTCTGTGTTTTCTGTGTTTTCTGTGTTTTCGATTTGTTGTAGATATTCTGAAGAAAAACTCAGAAAATTACCAAAAACTGCGATCGTGCGATAGCGCTTATCTACAAAATCAAAATCCGTCGTATAAATGCTGAACAATACTGCATTATGACGGTCAGTTCCTTGATTAATATTCTCCTGAATCCATTCTCGTCTATTCGTCACAAGCGATTGACAAGTATCAACTAATGATTCGGAAATTCCATTCAAAAACTCAGGTATATTAGACTTTGTACACCATTTTTCCTGAGCTTCTGTCACTAATCTACCGGAAGCATAATTCAAATATTCTTCTCGTGAAGGATTAGTCAGATACATAGTACCCGCCAAAATCGCTAAGACAATTGCGCCTTTACCCAAAAAATCGCCCCAGTTGGGTTTAAATCCGCCAGAATTATTTTTTTTCCGATCAAAAGTGCCTATCATGTTAGAGTTTTTCCCGATTTTAATCCTTTACCTTAACATTATCCTTCATTTCCGAGTTAGTCAATTCCGGAAATTGTGAAACATCCAAAAAAAAGCGAGGAGGACGCAGGAATGATTTTCGGCTACCTCCTCATCCTTTACCGTTTAGCTTTCTCCTTGACTCGATTTAACTTGATTGATTTCTCGCTGTAACTCCTCAATTTGACGCTGTAACGCCTCGACTTCATCATTCGACTCCTCAACTTCGACTTCAACCGCACCTTCGGAAACCCTTTGTTTATAATTTCCTAAACGAATTTGTCGATATTCTTCAGAAGTCGCCCACTCCCGTAAATATTGAATTCGTTCCACCGGGAAAGGATGAGTCAGCATCATTCCTTGACCCCCGTTATACAGCAAAAATTTATACACTTGATTCAAGCCATCGCTATCGAGATTGTGATACTGTTCAGACTGGCGAATAAACTCATCAAGAGAACATTGGGAAGCGTATTTTCCACTCACCCCCGCCATCGTCATCATTGAGTGCATAACACATTTCAAATCATCTGTAACCAACAACGCCGCCCGATCCGCCGAAAGTTCCGCTTTACGTCGCCATTCATAAAAGGCATAAATCAATCCACTGCTGACTAAATTTCCAAGCCCCATCGTCATTTCTCCAATGGTGGAAGCGACACCCATCGCCCAAATCGCCATTTGATTTAAAATCGGATGACCACATTTGATATGACCGAGTTCATGGGCTAAAACCGCCCGTAATTGGGCTTGATCAACAACATCTAATAAACCTGTATTCAGAACAATATAGGGGCGTTCCTGTCCCAGAGAATAGCTGTTAACTTGGGGGTTTTGTGCCACGAATAAAACGGGTTCATTCAAGACATCGAGATCTCGAATACATTCACGAAAAAGATGATAGATACTGGCGTATTGACGTGGCCCGACTTGAATACTATTCCCCATCAGATAAACGTACTGAGGCCGTTCGTAGACAAATTCTACAAACTTACTGGCAATCAGATCAAACCCTGGAACGCTGCGGAGGGCTTCTTCTGCTTGTCGATCGAGAGGATGGCGAAACGCTTCACTTGAAATTCCGGTGTAAGTTGGCATAGTATTTTGCAACGGTAAACTGAAAATCTATTCCGGTCTAACTGAAAATTAGGCTGACCTGATCATGTTGACAAATTTATTAAAGTAGTTGCAAATAGTAGAAACAACGGTGTTGGAATTTATGCAATGGAGGTGCAGGTGAGTTATCCCCTGAAAACAGGCTATGCGATCGTCACGTTGATCACTACTGCTAGTTTATTTGGATGTGGCTTGATCCTCAACTCAACTCCCCGTCAAGTCCTAGAGGTTGTCTCTTATCTCACAGGTGTGATGGAAACCAGCGCCCAAGCCCAAGCGGTGACCGGGGCGCCGAGTGTTCGGATGACAACCTGTGTCGTCAAAGTTGCTGATGCCGATGAAATTACCCAGCGATCTCCTGCTATTTTTCTGTATCAAGAACAGGCGATGACGAGTAATCCCCAAAAACCCTATCGCCAGCGTTTTTTACAGATTTCTCCGAGTGCTGATGGCCAAAAGGTGGAGTCGGCGACTTTTGTTCCTCCTAACCTCAGGGCTTTGGTGAATTTTTGTAGTCAGCCTGAGTCGGAACGTCTGGTTACAATTGAGGACATTGGAGATTATCGCTGTAGTGTTTTTCTCCAACCTGCGGGTTCTCAATATATTGGTCAAACTCAACCCGAAGGATGTCCTGCCAATTATAAAGGTGCAGTCACGATCACAAATCGGATTACTTTAGATGCTCAAAGTATGGAGACTTTTGATCGCGGATATGATCAAAAGGGAAATCAGATTTGGGGCGCTGAAGATCAATCCTATCAATATCAACGGATTGACTTGAATGCAGCCCAGTGAATCACTCCAGAAAAGGTTGATTTGATGTCTACAGATTCTCGGATTTGTGAACTCACAATTATGATTGATTTTATTTGACTTTTGTTGAGAATTGATGAGGAATTAAAGAGCAATCGAACTGACTTTTCAGACCTTCAGTGAGTTGGGTTGCCTTTCTCTATTCTCAATGGAGTTTGTGTGCCATATAAGTGCTAATTGTCATCCTCACCAACGGTCAATGCAGGCTCCGTCGTTTTACGGCGGAGTAATCTTTGACTGTCCCCAAAAGATTAAAGATTTTAAATCTTATATTTTAACAGCTTAGAATTAATTTAACAATCCTTTCTTTTGATCCCATAACAAGGCAAGCTAGAATTTGCAGTGAATTAATGGAGAAAGAGCCATGATGCTCAAAGCCAAAGATATTATGACGACTGATGTTGTCACCATTCGGGGTTCAGCTACTGTTGCTGAAGCGGTTAAGAAAATAAACGATTGCGGAGTCCGTGCTTTAATTGTCGAACGTCGTCACGAACAGGATGCTTATGGTATTGTCACCGAAACGGACATCATTTACAAAGTTGCCGCTTTCGGTAAAGATCCCAAACAAATGCGAGTTTATGAAATTATGACCAAACCCTGCATCGTTGTTAACCCTGATTTGGGTGTAGAATATGTTGCTCGGTTGTTTGCTCAGACTCACATTCATTTAGCACCTGTTATTCAAGAAACGTTGATGGGGATGATTTCAATTGATGACATCCTCAAAAAAGGCGATTTTGTCGAAAAACCGAAAAGTATTCTCCTCGAAGAACGTATCCAAGAAGCTATTAAAGACGCTCGCGCCACCTGTGCAGAAAAAGGCGCAACTTCAAAAGAATGTGCTGCGGCTTGGGATATTGTCGAAGAATTACAAGCAGAAGCAGCGCACCAAAAAGCAGAACGGATTGAGAAGACAGCTTTTGAGGCTTTTTGTGAAGAAAATCCAGATGCTGCTGAAGCTCGGGTTTACGACAATTAAAGCGAATTAAAAGCGGTGATAATTTTCAGGTGGATCTATTTGGAAATCAGTTGACATCTATCTCCAGATAGATTCATCACCCGAGTTCAGTTTGATTGGGATAAGAATACAGTGCATTTTATTTACAAAAATTGATACTTTGATTCGAGGATAAAACGGGCGGACTACGGAGATCAACTAACTTCTAAAACTTAAGAATACTCTCATGTTCAGAAACTTTTTAGGCTTCTCTATCGACAAAATAAATATGTTAAAATCTCGAAGTATCAGAACCAACTGATCCGAGGAATAGGAGGAACATTAAATGAAGTCTAAACTACTAGGAATACTGGGGTTACTTATTCCCCTGGTGGCGATTGCTCCGAGTTTCGCTCAGTTTAATACCAACGATCCTGACGTTTTTCTCAAAGGACAAGCCAGTTCTTGTCAAGGATGTAATCTCCGAGGTGCAGATCTTAGTAATACCCGGCGCGTTAATGCTCAACTCCGCCAAGCAGATTTAACTGAAGCCAATCTCAGTGATGGTTATTTTGAAGGCGCTTATTTTACCTGTGCGGATCTCACCCGATCCCAACTGGAAAATGCTGAATTTCCCTACGCAAACTTTGTTGATGCGAACCTCAGTGGAGCCGATTTAAGTGGTGCTGATTTGAGTAAAACTGACCTGAGTGGAGCCATTATAGATGATACAACCAACTTAGCAGGAGCGAACTTAGAGGGTGCAAAACTTTGGGATGCTAGAACCATTTATCAACCCGGAGTTGATCTCTCCGAAATTCCTCGAAATAAGGATATCGAAAAGCAACGAGTTAAATGTAACAATCAGTAGAATCGATTAAAAATCAACAAGTCTTACAATTCCCTCCTTTTTGAGTTTTCAAGGGGGAATTGTCTACTCAATATTTCCCAATCTTTCCAAAATTCAAGTAAAATGTTACCCTATTTTTACAGCTTATTTTTGGATTGTTTTGGCAAGCGCAAATTATGACGGCAACCTCACCCCAACTAACACCCGAACAATATCAAGCTCAAATAGAAACGGTGATCACAACCCTAAAAAATGACCTCCCTACCTTATTTGAAAAAGATATTTCCTACAATATCTATACCTCAAATATTTACTTTACCGACCCCGTGAATACATTTAAATGGAAATTTAACTACAGAATTATCTTTTGGACACTCCGATTTCATGCTCGCTTATTTTTTAGTGAAATTTACTTTGATTTACACCGAGTTCAACAAACCGCAGTGGATCTGATTTCCGCTGACTGGACAGTACGGGGAACCCTACGACTTCCGTGGAAACCGCAAATATTTTTTAACGGTTCTTCTGCTTACAAGCTCACCGAACACGCCCTCATCTATCGCCACGAAGATACTTGGGATCGTTCTCCGCAAACTATTTTAAAACAATTTATTCAACGTCCATCAGCATCAAATCAAGACGAAAGATAAAAGTCGAAACATCCCCCCATTTGGTTCGGTTTTACTCACTAGAACAGGATAGGATCAGTGGCTAGAGTAGAAAGCAAGTCAGCCTAAAATTTTACAGAATACAAAAAAGGATTTAAAATGCACGATAAAAATGTATCGAATCGAGTTCCTGATTTTTTCAAAGACGCTTCATCAGACGGAAATCAACTGTTACAATACCTTCAGTCGATGAACCCAGAAACTATCTCTCACCTTTCTCAACCCGATCCTGAAGTTGCTCAAATTATGGAACATCGTCTTGCTCAACTTTTAGGCGGTTTACCCTCCGACCATTTTGATGTTAATATCAATACAAATCGTCAACAGTTGGGTCGTCTTCTCGCTTCAGCGATGATGAATGGTTATTTCCTCTACAGTGCTAAACAACGTATGGAATTTGAAAAAGCAATTTTAGACTCTCATTAAAGTCGAATCAGGAGTTTCTGAACTGAGAACCTTAATTTTCTTCAGAATTGAGACCAAAATATGACGGATAATGCTTTAGTCGTTTCTGCTTCTGGGTTAGCCAATCAACTTGATAATCCTAATATTGTTGTTGTTGACTGTCGCTTTTCATTAGCTGATTCCGAACTCGGACAACGCCAGTATCAAGAAAGTCATATTCCCGGAGCATACTATCTTGATCTAAACCGAGATCTTTCCAGTCCTGTTGCTCAACATGGCGGTCGTCATCCCCTTCCCAATTTCTCCAAATTAGCTCAAACTTTTAGCGAAATGGGAATTCATTCTGATACCTTTGTGGTTGCTTATGATGATTCTCGCTTTGCGTTTGCGGCTCGTTTGTGGTGGTTATTGCGATACATGGGACATGAAAAGGTCGCTATTTTAGACGGAGGATTTGGTCAGTGGAAAGATCAAGGTTATCCCGTTAATAATACTCTACCCACTCCTAAATCGGGTCAGTTTAACCCGAAAATTAATTCAGAATTAGTGGTTGATATCGACACCGTGAAAGCGAGAAAAGATCAGCCTCAAGTTGCTTTAATTGATTCTCGTGATCCGGATCGGTATTTGGGAAAAACTGAACCCATTGATCCGATTGCTGGACATATTCCGGGCGCTGTTAACTATCCTTGGAAAGAGGTTTCTGACCCGGATGGATATGCTAAAATAGACGAACAAGCTCAACGTTGGACTCAAATTAAAGATGCAGAAGAAATTATGGTTTATTGTGGTTCGGGGGTAACTGCTTGTGTGAATTTATGGTCTTTAGAAATGGCTGGAATTCATCAGGGAAAACTCTATGCGGGAAGTTGGAGTGATTGGTGTTCTTATTTGTAGAAGCCGATCAAGACTTAATTGAGATTTTAGATTGAGATCCAAGCATCCACAAGTATTTCTTCGGGGGTATTCTGGACAAATCCTAAGACTGTATTTTCTAAAGTATTACGGATTAAAATACCTGAATTTCCGGCGAATTCCAAGAATTCTAAACTTAAGTTTTCTGCTGTTAATCCGGCTGTGAGTCCAATGCGATCGCCAGAGTTAAAATCAGTAATAATATCGACTTCAGCTAGACCACTGACTGCGGTTGAGGTGGATAAAATAAACAAATCTTCACCATTTCCTCCTGTTAAAATATCCTGTCCTCTATCTCCACTCAACGTATCTTGACCCTCACCTCCACTGAGGATATCATCCTCTTGACCACCAAACAAGTTATCATTTCCACTTCCCCCTTCTAGGCTATCATTTCCCCGATTTCCATAAATCAAATCATCGCCATTCCCACCATTAATGGTATCATGATCTCGCCCCCCAAATAACGTATCTTCTCCACTGAAACCCTCGAGTTGATCATTTCCCTGGTTTCCATTTAAAAGATCACTTTCCTGACTTCCCTGAATCAAATCTTCTTCACTATTTGATAACGCGATCGTTTCCTCTATCCAAGTTGAATAAATTGAGACTCGGGTATCACTAAAAAACTCTCCGAAACTGGTATCATTTTCATCGGTAACGTCAACTGTCGGATCAAATGGACTTTGACCAAAAGAGCTTATTCCTGCTATTTTTCCATCAATAAAAGCGGGTGCGCCTGAATCTCCGCCACTAATTCCAACTTCTTCGACACCTAATCCTAAGTCTACAATACCATATTCTACCCCAAAAGCATCATTGAAAAACGAACCATTATCAAAGTCATAAGCGAGTTGAGATCCGAGTACAATATTACTTTGAGGATCATCATTAAAAATATCACTAAAAGCATCATAGCGATTTTTTCCTTTGCGCTTAATTAGATTGACATCATTAAAATTTTCTCCTGTCCATCCGGTTCCACTTGTCCCATATCCAACTTTTTCAAAGACTTGACCCACTTCATTAAACTGAGTATAAATTTGATAACGATCTGCTTCTATTGGCGCAGTTTGAGAGAGTTCAATAATAGCAATATCCGAGTTATTGTCATAGTCTGAACGCCAATTGGGATGAACAAAAATTTGTTTAGCGGGGATAGAAATTCGACCTGTGGGTAAATCAAAAAATACGGTATAATCGCTCTTATTAGGATTAAGATTGGGTGTATCATCAATATTGTTAAAACAGTGAGCAACAGTGAGAATATGACGACCTGTGTAGAGCAATGATCCGGTACAGTCAATCTCTCCATTCATTCCCCATGCGACAACTCCATCAAAACCTGTTCCGGGTTGAATAAGTGAGCGAGGTTCATTGGGGTTATTTGTAGAAACAACAATTCGGGAACGACGCCGACTATCTAAGGATAAAGAAGATTCTGTCATGTTTAAATAATTTAAAAAAAAAGACATCTAAAATGGGAATACACGAGTTACAATACTATCAAAATTGAATCAGTGGATGCCAATCATTTCAAAGCCACATTAAACAATGAAACTGAATCAACGCTATCAAACTCTTAAACAACGATTTCTAGACCTTGATGATTTTCCCTTAGAGTTTTTAGAAACGTCTCGCAATCTCTTTGACTTCAATGACCGAAGAATTGTTCCTAAGCGGTTTGAAGTTTGGACAACCTTAGTCGGGCTTCCCCTTCCCCCGTCGCTAACAACAAAATTTCAATCTTTGTTTAATCAAATTATTCAGTTGCTTCCTAATTCTACTCGATTTTATCAAGTTCAGCCACAAAACTATCACTGGGAACTGTTTATTATCAAACGACCCCAGGAAGAAGTCGAGGAAACGTTACTGATGAAAACGACAGAAATTATACAAGAAGTCTTGCATCATTATCAACCCTTGAAAATGTCTTATCGAGGATTTTTAATTACACCCGATGGCACTCTAATTGTTAAAGGATATGGTGAATTTGAGCAACTGCGAGAACAATTATCTCAACAAATTCCTTGGGCTTCACCCCAACAATCTAATCTCGGACATATCTCCCTCGGACGAATTCTTGATCCCGTGGGTGAAGTTTATTTTCAGGAACTCAAAGCATTCGTTCAAACCTCTGAAAAAGAAGACTATGGCGAACTCAATATTAATTGTGCTAAATACGTTCACGAAAGCCAATGGTATATGGAAGACCAAGAGGTGATTGCCACATTTAACTTTGGGTAAGGTCAGTGGTACGGACAATTCATAAATTTTCCCTATACGGGTCACTGTAAAAACTGTCACAATTCGGAATCTTTTCAGGTTCTTTTTCCGTCTATTTATGAAGAAATTGCCCAAACTTTAAACAGCATTGAGTTGATGAAAGATCCTGAACTCAATGAGGGCAAACTGAAACAGATGAGTGATGCAGAGACTGAGATTTGCCACTCACCTCACTTGATAATTTGATTGAGAGAAAACCTACTATGTCCGTTGCTCGTCTATCTTCTTCTTCCTGGGGTCTATTTACCGCTTTATCACTGGGTATAGGCCTTGTTGGTTTAGTCAATTTTTCCCAAACCCCGCCCGTTATTGCCCAAGAACAACAAATGAGAACATTAACTGTTAGTGGTCAAGGTACTGTTAATATTCCGACGTCTCTAACTCAAGTTCAACTGGGTGTAGAAGTGCAGGGAAAAACAGCCGATCAAGTTCAACAATTTGCCGCCAAACGCACCTCAGCCGTGGTAGAGTTATTGCGATCGCGTAATGTTGAGAAACTAGAAACCACCGGAATTCGTCTCAACCCAAACTATAGTTATCGCAACGACCAACAACAGTTAACGGGATACTCAGCAACCAATACCGTTAGTTTCCGTATGCCCACCGACAAAGTTGGAAGTTTGATGGATGATGCAGTCAAAGCCGGAGCAACCCGTATTGATCGGATTAGCTTTGTTGCGGCCGATAATGCCATAGAAGCGGCTCAACAACAAGCATTGAAACAGGCGACTCAAGAAGCCCAACGTCAAGCCGATGCCGTTCTCGATACGCTGAATTTAACCAAACGGGAAATTGTCGGTATTCAAGTTAATAACGCCAGCGCACCACCGCCTCGCCCGCTGATGATGCGTCAGGCGAATATGGTCGCCGAACAAGCAGACACGCCTGTTATTGGGGGAGAACAGCAAGTTCAAGCCTCCGTTACTTTGCAGATTCGCTATTAGACGTTAAGTTTTGTATCCCCAGTTGAGGCTGATAATAGCCTGATAGTAAGCGTTCAGGCTTCCTAGAGAACCCAGAGGTGAAAATTTCAGGTGGAGCCGGACAGGTAAAATCAGAGGGCAATTGTGAAAAGTGTTCGATTCTGTGTTTATGCCCATTGCTCCCCTGACGTTAAATTTAATTCAAGGCTCAGTTTCCGTTAGTTTTACTCCAGAAGCGGCTCTGGGCTTAAAAGCAGCCCTTGATGAGTTGATGCAGCAACTCAAAGCGGTTGCGATGAAGTCTACTTCCGGTACAACGGGGAAGCCCACCCCACAAAAATCAATGGAATATCAACATACGGGAGATGTATTTTTAGAAGTATTTTGTAATCCCAATATTTGGCCGAGTCCGTTTGCTGCGAAGTTACTGATTACAGTCCGAGATGACCGTATTAAGGTGAACAGTGAAGCTGAATTGACTCGGATTATTGAAGATGTCAATCAGTATATCGAGCAGGTCTGCTAAAAAGATAATGAGTTTATAGCTCAAATGAGCGACCTAGTGTTAAGATGTTCACCCAACTTGACTGATTTCTAACGAGACGGTCAGTTTTTTATCCACTCATGTTCTGATTCTCATGAATGCCGATAACTTAACTCAAATTTTACACCAAGGGTTCCGCGTCACACTCGGCGCAACCTCCTCTATGATTGAAATGCTACAAGATTCGCACAAGCGAAATGAGAATCTAGAAAAAATTCAGTCTCAATGGAGTCAGCTTGCCCAGGAGTGGGCTGAAAAAGGAGAACAAACCGAGGAAGAAGCTCGCAAGTTTGTTGATACAATCTTAGAGCAACAAAGCAATTCTGGTGCTACTGAGACGACAACTTCAACGTCTTCATCGTCTATGACTACAACCCCAGTCTCGGTTTCTGAACCTGACTCGGCTGAAGACCTTCAAGAACTCACCGCTCAAATTGCCGCTTTGCGACTCGAGTTAGAACGTCTACGGGGTTCTGAGTCTTCTAACTAAAAGAACTAGCACACACTTTAACTTTGAACGCTCGATATATTGAAAGTCGAATCGTAGAAAGAAGATTCCCTCGGGTTAACTCCGGGGGAGTATTATATTTAGGGGATTAAGTCACAAAGGATAAGTACAGTCATGGAAAATCTTAAAAAAATTAATGAGCAACTCTCAATTGCGACTAATCAAGTTACACCGACCCAATTGCAACAAGCAGCACAAGCCGGGTTTAAATCCGTGCTAAACTTTCGATCTCCTCAAGAAGAAGGTTTCCTCAGTGATGAGGAGAAACAAGCAGAAGCAGCCGGATTAGAATATGTTAATCTTCCCGTCAAACCTAATGGGATTACAGAGGAACTTGCCGATAAAATTATACAACAAATTGATTACCTTCCGAAACCTGTCTTACTCCATTGTAAAAGTGGATTGCGTTCGGGTGCAATGGGGTTAATGTATATTGCGATTAAAGAAAATATATCGGCAGATACCATCCTAGAACAGGGTAAAGAAATGGGTTTTGATTGCAATACATTTCCGCAAATGAAGGAGTTTTTAATCACTTATATTTCTAAACATTCAAACAATCATTAATTCATCCGAATCTCACTGAAATTAGGCGACAAGGAGTTATAAAATAATGACAAATGAAACAAGCAAGCAAAACTTAGACTCGACTACTTCCGAAAGTAAAATGTTAATTTTTGCAAGTTTTTTACTCGGCTTTGGTTTGGGCGGGTTTATCGATGGAATTGTATTGCATCAGTTGTGGCAATGGCACCACATGATCGCCAATCTCGTCCCCACAAATACCCTCGCCGGATTAGAAACAAATACTGTTGCGGATGGTGTTTTTAATGCTGGAATGTTTACAATTACTGTAGCGGGTTTAGGTTTGTTGTGGAAAAGTATTAAGCAAAATCCCAGTTTTTCACTGTCAACTCGCGCATTTATTGGCTGGAATCTAATAGGTTGGGGAGGATTTAATTTATTTGATAGTGTTGTTTTTCATGCGATCTTGAGATTGCATCATATTCGCCAAGTTCCCAACTTTATTATATACGATATAAGCTTTTTTTTGATCGGAGGTTTCCTGATTTTAGCGGGAATTGTTTTAACCCGAAAAAATTAACCTGAGACAAGTGGGGTGGGTTGATTCAGGTTTCTGCCTCAAAAACATAGATTTCTACACAATAACCCCTACATTGGTGGATGTGGAATAGTTGCAGGTTCGTTATTCTTGTGATATACTACAAACATAATACAGTTTTATACAAGTGAGGAACGATCAGCAGAAGTTGTTCGTTTAACTAATTAATGAATCGTGAAGACATTGAAAATAGAACGGTTTTAATTGCCTTAACAGGTTCACGAGGTTATGGGTTAGAAACAGCTACCTCTGACTATGACTATCGCGGCATTTTTATTGCGACAAAACCCTATTATTTGGGATTAAGTCACATCGAACAACAGGATAAAGGCTGGGATACAACCCCATCTCAAACGTTTCCTTATTTAGCCAAAGATACCTGTATCTATGAACTCAGAAAGTTCTTAAAATTAGCGATTGATAATAATCCCAATATTTTAGAATTATTCTGGTTTAAAGACTATGTTCACCTGACAGAAGTAGGAAAAATATTGCAGCAACATCGACAATTATTTCTTTCTAAACGCATCAAACAAACCTATTCGGGTTATGGTTACGCCCAAATCAAAAAGTTAGAATCTCATCGTCGTTGGTTACTCAATCCTCCCCAACATCAACCCACTGCGGCTGAATTTGGATTGGTAGAAAAGCCGCCTCTAAATGTTAGCCAGATTAATAGTTTTTTAGAATATTTGTATTTATTGGTACGGGATCGGATTGAATATCTAGAACCGGCTAAAGCGTTGTATAATCTGTTAACCGCAGAGATTGACTACAAAGGAATTTTAAAACAACATTCGCTTCCGGATGAAGCATTAGAAACCACTCAAAAGTTAGCCAATTGTTCGGAAGAATTTCTTCAAATGTTACAAAAAAGTCAACAATATCAACGGGCAATTAGAGAATACAAAAACTATCAAAGCTGGAAAAAGAACCGTAACCCAGAACGGGCAAAAATGGAAGCAAAAGTTGGCTATGACTGTAAATTTGCCATGCAAGCGATTCGGCTATTAAAAACGGGGATAGAGGTTTTAAAGACTCAAAATTTAATTGTTGATCGTCGAGAAGCCGGAGATGCTGAAGAATTATTAGCTATCAAAAAAGGTCAATATTCCTACAATGAAGTGATACAAATGGCAAAACAACTCTATCAACAACTCGATGAAGCCGAAACTGTTTCTACCCTGCCAAAATCTGTCGATGAATCTATTGTCAATCAACTTTGTATGGATTTAGTTTCACAACAAGGATTTTAATCCCTAAAACCTCTTGTTGGGGCGTAAAGCTTGCGCCCAATTTTAATAATTGTTTTTTGTGAGATTTCCGAGAAACTGATCATCAGGTAAACAGGTAGATAGTAAATCTAGTATTTTCCTACAAACCCAAAGAACTTATTAAGTGAAGGGAAGTTGAGAAGAAATAGGTTAATAATAACAAAGTCAGTTAACCCCCAAACTTCTATGATTGATCCCCGTGAAATTTATGACCTACTCCTTGATAAAAGTGCCAGTAATACTCCCATTCAAGAAGTTATTATTGGTTTAACCTGGACGCTGTGCGAAGCCGAAGGAATGGGGTTGTGCATGAGTCCCGGAATTCCCACTCGTACCTTACCGTGGTCGGGAACTTTAGTCAATAAACCCGCCTCGGAGTTGACCTCTTGGGTGCGATCGTGGGAGAGTTATCAAGCAACAGTCGGAATGGCGGTAATTAATGCTATAATTAATTCGGATTCTCCCCTACCAAAAACGGCTCAACCTCTCTCTCCGACTGGTCCGGCAAACTTATCTGTATTTGAACATTTTCTCCCTCAAATTCGGGGAAAACGGGTGGCAATTATTGGGCGCTATCCCGAACTTTCTCGCTACGAAAAAGAGATGAATTTGGTGGTAATTGAAAGACAACCCACCGGGTCAGATTTACCTGATCCCGCTTGTGAATATATTTTACCCGAGTCAGAATGGGTGTTTTTAACCTCAACTTCCATCGCGAATAAAACCTTTCCTCGCTTGGCTGAGTTATCAAAAAATGCTACATTAGTCTTAATGGGTCCAACTTTACCGTGGTTAGAAGAATTCGCCGAAATGGGAGTGAATTATTTAGCCGGAGTTCGGATCACGAACCCCCAAGCTTTGCGTCAAACGGTTGCTGAAGGGGGCGGAACTCGCATTTTTGACACAGGAGTTCAATATTGTGTTCAGCAAATTTCGGGCTAATTTAAGTCTCCCTATTTTCCTGCTGTTGTAATCGTTCTGGAGGGGTTGTTCCCCAATCTTGACGCAGTGGAATATATTCACCTCGAATGGGATTATAACGATAAATCAGAGAATAGTAAACGGGAGAATTAGAGCTATTGATTTTGAAGTCTAGAATAATTTCTGGTTCTTTATCTTGATCAATATCTTCAATTTCTACGCCCAAAAATTGATCAGTGGGTTGATTATTGCTCCCCGCCATCAACAAAATTGCTTCACTAAATTTTAAGACACCTCGGCGCACAATTTGTAAGCGTAATTTACGGTGATTTGAAGCTTCATCTTCGGGTTGATAAAAGAGTAAAGCTTCTACATCTTCAGCCCTCGCAGTTGCTTCTAATGACTCAGGAATTTCGGGGATTAGGGGTAAAGATTCAGAGGGTTCTGCGGAGGAATTTGGAGAAGATTCAGAAGCGGCAATTTCTGAGGAGGAATTTGGAGAAGATTCAGAAGCGGCAATTTCTGAGGAGGATTCAGGGGGAATTATTTCTTCCGGTTTTGCTGTCGCTGAAGGTACAATTTCCGGTTTTTCTTCATCTTGTTTGGCGTTTAAAACAATAGTTTGAGGAGTGGGATTTGACAACTCATCTGCTGAAACTCGAGCAATATATTGAGTAGGAATAAAAGGAGTTTGACGAGAATCTGCGATCGCTTGACAGATAAAAGTCGCCACTTCAGCACGAGTTGCAGGTTGATTCGGGTTTAAACGTTTAACATTGGGATAATTCACCACTAAACCATTTTCAGTCGCCGCAGTAATTGCCGTTTGTGCGGTTTCTGGAATTTGATCGGCATCGGTAAAAATCTGATCTAATTGCTGTGTGGATAACCACTGCGGTTCATAGTCTAAACCTTGAGTTAAAGCCGTTAAAACCTGCGCCCTTGAGACGGTGATCATGGGATTAAACGCCCCGGCAATATACCCCGATAAAAAGCCTTTCCGATCCGCTTCTCGAATCGCATCATAAGCCCAATAATTCGTCGGAATATCTGCAAAGTTTGTGGGTTTACGAACTGCCTCAACATTAGAAAAAGCCTGACTTAAAATAATCGCTAATTCTACCCGTTTCATGGGTTCATCGGGGCGAAAGCGATCATCTTCGCGATTTCCTCCTACTACTTCTCGTTGCGCCAAGGTTTGAATACATCTTTCCGCCCAATGTCCTTGAATATCTGAAAAGGAAGTAATAGTTGACCGTTGAGCTTGTTCGTGGGGTGGAGGATTTGGTGTCGCCAGACTTATCTCGCTTTGACAGAGGAATGTGATAGCAACGACTCCTCCTAATATTAATTGATCATCCCCTATTTTCCTGTTCATATCGCATTTTTAAGCTAACTAAAGAATTAATTTTTAGGGTATCCTAACTCTACTGAAATATTTTATCGCCTTTGGGAGAATCGTCAACTGAACCGATGATTATTTCCCTCAATCATTATAAATGATCACTAGAAATGATTAGCCCTTTTTTCGAGAAATTTTAGTCTGGAAAATAAAAGGGTTTTGAAGGGCAACAAAAAAGAGTTTTATTCCATTTCGGATTTTAGTCAATCCTCTGAATAACCCAAGCGATCGCACCACTCTAACACCCGATTCCAACCCCACCACCGATCCGGATCTTGGGATTGACGTTGACAAGATTTACTGCTAATATAGCCAACATGACCGCCATATTGAGTTAACATCAAGTCTATTTTAGAATTTTGGCGAGCGGCGGCTTGTAAATCGGGAATAATAGTGGGATCAAATAAAGGATCATCGGCCGCATAAAGAATCAATGTGGGTTTTTGAAATTGAGTTAATAACGGTAAGGCACTACTGGCATTATAGTAGTCTTCGACTGACGAAAATCCTAATCGTTCGATCACCAATTCTTGATCAAATCCCCAAATACTATTGGCTCGTTTGATCGCTTCTGGATCAATATTTTGGGGATGGGCTTTGTAGATACGTCTAGCCAGTCTTTTTAACTCTTTGGCGATCGCTTTTTCGAGATATTTTCCGAAAGGATCTTTAACCAAATAAGACAGAGAACGATTAGAATCCAAACTTGGACAAATCACCGCTCCCCCGGCAAAGTCTGACTCACTAAAATTGAGGTTATTTCCCCAACTGGAAACGGTTTGTGCTGCTTTCACACCCCAAAGCGCTAACTGTCCACCCAAGGAATATCCCGTAAACCAAAACGGAGGCGGACACCCCAAGGCTTTCGCTTTAGCGGCGATGCGAACAAAGTCTTCTCCCTCAAAAATTCCATCTGAGGTGAGTGTGGGTGAGAGTTCTGCGGTTTTCCCATGCGCCCGCCAGTCAAACAAAACAACGCTGTAACCTTTGGCGTAGGCTTTGCGCCCCAACAGTCTGAGAAACCATTGGTTGTTTAAATCTCCAGTAATCCCATAAGTACCGATGATTGTACCGCGTGAATGTTCAGCAATGGCATATTGACCAAAAATCGGAACTTTCCCCGCCCCGAGAAAGATTTGGTCTTGATAGGGGGGTTCCGGATGAGGGGTGGTGTTTTCCCAAGTTTTCTTGGCTCTTAATGCTGCATAAACAGTCATTGTCAAGCCATTTTTTAGCAAAAAGGGGGGAGTGTAGGAGAGTTGATCCATTATCGAAAGCAGAAGGGATAGGTGATGTTTTTATAGGTCAATGATGGCAGATAGAGAACCTTAACCGACAGAGTTCACAGGCTTATTTTTTGACTTGGGGTTTTTTGTCCAGATTTAACGATAGTATCAACGAGGCTATCAATCAACCGTTCGGAGTCCATTGGCATGAGTTTGTCTCCCTGGAGGACGTTCTGCACCATAATAAAATGGATTAACCCACCGACAAAGATCCGGGCTGTGGCTTCAGGGTCGTTGATTTCTAGGTGTGGACAATTTTGGAAATATTCGGTTAACGTGACTGTGGCGGGTTGAATTAGTTCCTGCACAAAGATTTCGGCTAAATCTGGTCGTTTGCTAGACTCACCGATAATTAAACGGGCAAAACAGAGATATTCATCCTCTGAGGCATTTTCAATGATTCTGTGGGCGAGATCTCGCAACACTAAGTCCGGTTGACCTTTGAGGGGTTGTGACCAAACCAGGCGAAATTTCTCGGAGGCGATGCGTTTAACGAGGGCGGTAAATAGGCCGTCTTTATCACAAAAGTGACTGTACAGGGTTTGTTTGGACACACCGGCCGATTTAGCAATTTTATCCATACTGGTGCAAGCGTAGCCATGGGCTAAAAATTCGGGCATGGCACCTCGGAGAATTTGGTCGGCTTTCTCGGCGCATCCCGGACGTGAATATTCAAGGTTTGTGATTTTACGCATCGCTTTGATTCTCCTATTTTGTTGTGTATATTATGCTTATAACTCGCTCCAAACAGTACCACACTGTACAGTCTAAGCGTAACATCGCTGGAAGTGGTTTGACAGGGAGTTGGGGAGATGCGCGCCTCCCTCTATTTTGAGTTTTGACACAGAGAAGCACGTTCTTGATCAGGAAGATTCGAGAGATAGTCCTGAAGCCACAAACACCCTTGGGTGATTTGATAATCTAACTCAAAGCCTTGCATATTCCAAAGAATAGTTGTTCCATCCTCTTTGGCGATCGCTAAAATTGTGCCATCTTGATTGAAATGAACCCGATTGATAAATACATCTTGATCAATGGTGTAAAACGGTTCAATCTCTTGAGTCTGACAGTTTCCATCCGTCGGCCAAAGTTGTTGGCGATCAAGCGGCCAAAATCGAACTTTTTTATCATCACTCGCTGTTGCCAAAATTTTACCACTGGGATCGATATCAATACTGCGTACAGTCGCCTGATGTTTCAGAGGACAAGAGGTTCCCTGACTCGGACTCCAGAGATCAACTTGATCTTCAACTTGATCTTTAGGATCTTCAACTGCGATCGCTAAAAGTCCAGCCTTTGAGACGTAACTAATTTGATTAATCGTTCGCTTTGGATAAGATCGAATCGTGCGGAAGCGCCAACCCGTTTGATCTTGACTCCACAATTGAAGTTGGGATTGGGTTTGCGGATCAGAAGTAGCGATCGCCATTACATCTCCGGTTTGATCAAACTCAATACTGACAACCGGAGCATCCAGGGTTAAAGTCTCTATTAAAGTCCCGTCCTTTTGCCAAAGCTTCACCTTTGCGTCTTCACTCCCAGAAGCCATGATTCCATTCGGACTAAACTCAACCGTATTCACCACAGAGTCATGTCCGTTCAACGTCTTGACAGATGCGGTATACCCCGTCTCTAGGTTTTGGATATTCCAGAATTGAATCGTCGGTTCTGAGGTGCCAACCGTGGCGAGGGTTTGTCCGTCTGGACTCAAACTCACCCAACGCACTTGGTTTTGATGTTGCAACAATAAGGGTTGATCGTCTGAATTTTTCAACAATTGAACCGTGTCAGTCTTCCACAGTCGAACGGTTTGATCGTCACTGGCTGTCGCAATAATTTCGCCATTTGGACTAAAATCAACGTCATTAATGGCTAACGGATGTCCTTGGAGAATATGATCAAGAGGGTTGCTGTTGCGATCCCAGAGTTTCACCGTATTATCGGAACTTGCAGAGGCGATCATCTCACTGTCTGGACTAAAACTCACTGTCCAAACATCGTTATTATGTCCACTAAAGGTTTGCAAAATCACGCCATCTTTGTTCCATAGCTTCACGGTTCGATCCCGGCTACCACTGGCAATGGTCTGACCATCGGGGCTAAAACTAACACCCAAAACATCGTTATTGTGTCCTTTGAGGGTTTCGATCTCTTTTCCGGTTTGCACATTCCAGAGTTTCACCGTGCGATCGCCACTCGCAGAAGCCAAAACTAGACCATTGGGACTAAAACTCACCTCATAAACCCCGATGCAGTTTTCGGTCTGTTGAACGGACTGACAGTGACCTCTGAGGGTTTTCAGTCGGGTGCCGTCTATTTTCCACAGTTTAACGGTGGGATCAAAACTCCCTCCCGAAGCAATGGTTTCTCCGTCGGGGCTAAACTTAACATCTAAAACGCCACCTTTGTGAGCATTAATAGTTTTGATTGCGGTGCCGTTGTTGACATCCCAAAGTTTAACCGTACCATCTGCACTCGCCGAAGCAATCAGGCGACCATCAGGACTAAAAATCACACTGGTGACAACCGCCTGATGACCTCTGAGTGTTTTTAACCATTGACCATCTCGACTCCAGAGTTTAACGGTTGTATCATAGCTAGCCGAAGCAATCGTTTGGCCATCGGGACTGAAGCTAACACCCAATACCACATCTTCATGGGATAGAGGTTGTGAACTAATGGCTGGATCGATAAAGTTAGTGATGAATTGTCCATTTCGATTCCAGAGTTTGATCACTTTTTCGTTTCCCCCAGTGGCAATGACTTCTCCATCGGGACTGTAACTAGCCGCTAAAACACTGTCATTTTGTTCGAGTCGATTCCGTTCATGGAGGCTATTATCGGATAATTTCCGTAGTCCTTTGGCTATCTGATTTTCGAGATCTTTTGAAGCCTTGGTTTGTTGAATATTTTCCCCGATAATTAGACTGGCCCGTAAAATTCCAATTTGATCGTTTTGATCGGCAACAATTAAAGAGTCTTTTGCCGCCTCAATTGCTTCAATTCTTGCTTGGGCTTCTTGTCTTTTCTGTCCCATGGCAAATAGCGTAAATCCCGCGAATAATACTCCAGCTAATGCTGCCATAATTCGTTCAAGTTGACGACTGCGGGTTTCGGCTTTGCGGCGACGTTCGGTTTCTTTGGCGAGGCGAGAATAGATATCGACATCTTCTTCGAGTTCTTTATTTTTTTGTTGGAGTTGTTCAAAGGCAACTTCTCGGTCTGAGCGATGTTTTTGTCGGATAAAATCTGCGAGATAATCGTGAACCAGTTGATAAAATTCGGTCCCGTCTACAATTTCTCGAGATACTAAGCCAGACTGAGAAAGAATATATAAAATTAAATCGAGTTGATATTCAACGCCTGTTTTTCCGAGGGCCTCTTTTAATTCTTCTGTGAGTTCTGAGCGAGTTTTCAGGGGACGAGTGTTGTTTTCATCGGTGAGTAAATATAGAACTAAATTAGCGGCTTGTTGATGTTCTAATCCGCAATCTTGAATCACTTCTTCGAGAAAGCGTTCAACTAATTTTTGTTTGGGGCCTTTGTTTTCATATTCAGCTAAGGTGGTAATATCTTCGGCTTGAAGTTGGGCGCCGACGACTTGTAGTTCAATCGGACGAACTTCTCCGAGTTCACTCGAGAGGTCATTGACTAAGGCTTTAATCAGTGCGTCTTCTAGGAAAAAATGAGACCGATCTGTTAAACTTTTGATCACATTATAAGCTTCTTTGCGGGTAAAGTTTCCGAGATAAAATAAAATATCTTTATTTAAAATATCATTATTAATAATTTCAAAGTCGATTAGCCGCACTCCTTCGAGTAGATGATGTAAGTAGTCATCTCGAACTGAAATGATGACTTTTACATAGGGCAAATTGAGACAGTCTCTTAAGGCTTCAAAGAAAAGCAGACGGGCTTTGGGTCGGGTATAAGTAAAGAAAAATTCTTCAAACTGATCAAAGATTAAAATTGTAATTTTGTTTTGGTTCGCATTGGCTTTTAATTGGAGTAAAATATTTTCAAGTGCTTCTTGATTGCTGCGCTGAGTTGTGCGAGTTGAATTTTGAGATTCGACCTTTTCTTCTGTTGTTTTTTCTGTTTCTGGAAACTCTGTTAATGGATAATTTGATAGCCTTTTTTCGAGTTCTTTAGCAAAGGAGTTATAGGTTCTGAGTAAAATGGGGACAACTTGACGCGCTTCAATGCTAAAATCTTGTAAAGCCGGAACTAAACCCGCTCGCATAATTGAACTTTTACCGACACCAGACTGACCATAAATGACTGTTAATTTATGCTGAGTGCTTCCGACTCGTTGGAGTAAACGATTAATTGCTTCTTCACGACCCGAGGCTTTGATTTCATCGGTAACAGTTGCTTCTGTCGAGACTGTTCCTAACATCGGATCGACGGCTTGTTCTCGCGGTTGCAGTCGTCCGGCACCAATAAAAGCAGTATAACCAAAAGCACTTGATTTGGTACGATGTTCTTTTTTCGTATCAAACGCTTCTCGATATTCACCCAGTTCAAAATAGAGTCGGTGCAACATTCCTAAAATTTGCAAATAAAATCTAGGATTGTATTTAGGTGCAGTTTCTTTATAGGCAATTTCTAACTTTTCTATCGCATCCCAAGGTTGACTTAACTGTTCTAAAGCTTGAGCAAGTAACCAATAATATAAACCTTGATTTTGATTTTTTACGGGATCATCACAAGTATAATCGGGATTTTTTTGGAGAATTTCTAAGGCGATTGTCGCAAATTCTTTGGTATTTTCCCAGTCCCTTATATGAAGATAATATTCCGCTAAAAAACCATAGTCTTGAGCGAGTTGTAATGGTTTAGAATTTTCATTCTGATGCAGTTTTCGAGATTTTAAAGCCAGTTTAAACAACGCATCCCAGTCTTCGAGTTTACTCAGGATTTCACCCAATTGATTAATAAATTTTGCAACTAAATCCTGACGCTGTGCGCGTTCAAAACTCTCTAGAGATTGCTCAAAATAGAGTCTTGCTTGTTGCCATTCTCCTTGGCCTGTGTGTCGGATATGTTGTTCGGCTTGATATGCTAAACAGAGTCCTAAATGATGTAAAATAATACCTTCCCAAATCAACGAAGTCTTGAGGGGGGAAGAATTAATCAGGGGATATTCAATCTCAAAACTTGTGGTTCGAGATAAATTTCGACCAGATTCCTGCTGCCAAAACTTTAAACTCAAATGATACTGTTCTAGGGCTTCTGAGATCTGTTGATGAGCATAATAATATCGAGCTATAACAAATCTTAAACCCGCCGTCAAAGCGGGCTGTAAAGTAACGTTTCGACTTTGTAAATCTTGATCAGCCAGTTGCAGTTCGGAGGCACAATATTCACCTAAAATCTTACTATTAGAAACAAACGAACATCCCCCAATTTCTAAAACAGTGTTAAACAGTTGCTGAGATTTTTGATGAAGAAACTGGATTAAATCCGCAGAACTTTGTAAAAAAACATAGGTCGTAGCGTACCCGGTAAAATCCGGCGCTCGTCGGTTTAACTTCTTCCACAGTTGATCATTAATCCACAACAACAAGGGAAAAGGAAAATTCAAAAAGGCTTCTCGGGCTAAATTCGTGGCTGCGAGAACTTCATTGATGGCTTTTACCTGTTCTAAACCAAATACCATCACCACCGCAGGCTGTTCTTCTAAAAGTTCAGTTTCTAGGGTACGATAAAGGTTATCAATCGAAGCATTAACATAAACTTCTCGAATGGGTAAAGAGGATTTTTGGTGGAGTTGCTTAACAACTTTTTCCCGCAGAGTTGTATAGTTACAGCGAAGTAATAGTAATGAAAATTCTCCCTCAGATAGTTTGAGAGTCCGAGAAAGAGTATCAATCTGGCTTTGATTCTGAGTTACTGTATCGTCTTGGGGATATACATTCATTGGGCTGGTTAATTTCTGGGAAGATACACCTAGATTAACTTAATTTAAGATCAATAAATACTCAAGATATAGATCACGATAGCATTGCTTTCAATAAACTTGGATAATCAGTTCAATATTTTTACCGTCAGGCGACAGAACAATCTTGGCGATCGGATTGTTTACTTGTCGAATCGTTAGACTTTCTCTGTTAAACGATCAAAGACTGAGTGTCAGTTTAAATAATCATAGCACTCTGCGGTTAATTTTAAATGGGGAAAAGCTGCTTTCCATTGTACAGAACTCGGAAAGTCTACCCCATACTAAATTGTTGATCAATAAAATCGTTCACTCCTGACACAACAGAGTTGATGGACTGTCTAACATTTCCCGTAAAGCTTACAAGGTGTACGATCATAAAAAATCTCGGGTGAGAAGGGCTTCTCAGGTAGAATCAGAGTAGAGTCTTGAGTCTCCAAATCTGAGAAGGGTTTAAATTGGGGAGTCGAGGGTTGAATTTCCAGACTACTGGCCCAACTCGAAGTCCCACCGAGCATCAATAGCATCGGAAGTGCTATCATTAAACGTAACTGTCCGGGTGTCATTTTCATCTTTTTTTAACCTCATCTATTATTTCAGTTCAGGGTTCATTTGAGATTGATTGTTTTCAGTTCTTCCTTATTTTATTATTCTCAATCTCACCACTTCAGCCGGAATTTTAGGGAGAACATCGCCCTTTATTCGTTATTTTCGTGTGTTTTCGCGGTTAACGGATAGAATTGTGCTGAATTTTTAAGTTTCTGCTGACTATTATTAAGAAATCTCTTAAACTTGTCAAACAGTGAGAAACTGAATGGTTTCAGGTGGCGCACCGGAAAACCGCTGATCAGCAGACATCATTCTTTTTTAGAGGGAAAAAAAATCATCCGTTGGGATGAAAACCTAAAGGCAATTTTTGACGAGGGTATCAAGACAGAGAGAAAACGATTTTATCTAATCTCATCTACTCTCAAAAGCGTGTTGAAAATGGCACAAAATTCGGGGAAACGCTAAAAATTTTGAATGATTTGTAAATGGAAGTTTTACTTCATCTCTTTACGGGGGGAGTTCCAATCAGATCCGGATCATTTATCACATTTTCCAGAACTGAACTGAAAAATTGAACTTTGAACTTGTGTTACTTTGATCTTAACTCAATTTGGCTTTAAAAACAGTGGGGAACAAACCCCCTTGATTGGGCGTTTACCGTACAATTAACCGGAGTTGGGAGAATCTTTGATTACCAATCATCAATCCAAAATAACCGAATCAACGCAATTCCCGTAAGTCCAGCAACAATCATCCAAGTAATCATTAAACCCAAGACATCTCCTAAAAAAAGTTCTGTGGCTTGACGCATAACCCCCCCAAACGCCCAACCGATGGATAATCCCACAGACCAGCAGAGTGGACTCACCCACAACCATTTCCAAGCGCGAGGAACTTGAATTTTCAGGGCTAACCACTGTAAGAAACCTATCGAGATTCCCACCTGGCTACCGTCTATGAGGCCATAGAGGATGCGGTCAAAGAGGTCTAACGTTCGAGGTGCAACCCAAGCAATCGCCCCAAGATGGGAGTATCCTAATACCGTCCAACCCAGGATATTGACAAAAATCCATTGCCAAGGTTGATAGATATATTGCTTGAGAACGAACCATTGAGCAAAACCGATAACTGTTCCGCCCACCACTCCGGCTAACAGTCCCATATCTGGCCTTTCGCCAATTTCAATCCAGAGTAAACTCACAAAAAAACCAACAACGGTGACAAACACCCACTTCAGCCAGAAGCCGTATTTTGTTTTAATTGCATAAGGATAGATTTGAGGGTTCACTAATTGTTTTGTAGTGAGATCAAAATTCATCGAAAAGAAAAATGCTTCTGCTTTTCATGGGAATCCTGACAAAAAGACCCCAACTCATCTGCTTTTTGTTCCCTGTTTTAGTATTGAAGTTGAGCCGTTGAAAATCGTTCCCAACAGAAGTATTCTAATAAAGGATCAGATTTCTGCTCTAATACCCATTCTGTAATCAGTTTAGCGGTAATCGGTGCGAGTAAAATTCCGTTGCGATAATGACCTACAGCTAGGGTTAAATTCTCAAAGGGACTGGTTCCTAAAATAGGCAGTAAATCGGGTGTTGTGGGTCGAAATCCCCACCAAAATTCTTGAATTGGAAAATCACGCAAAAGTGGGAAAATTCGGATAGCCCGCCAGAGTAGACTTTGAACTCCATCTGGCGTTAAACCCACGTTAAAACCAACATCTTCGAGAGTTGCACCAATCACAATTAAACCATCTCGACGGGGAACAACATAAATTTCGGTTCCAAATAAAACTTGTTTTAAGGGAAGGGAATCAAAGGATTCTGGGACTTTCACCGACAACATTTGTCCTTTGCGGGGATAAACGGGAACTTGCGGGAGGAGTTGTCCTGTCCAAGCCCCTGTGGTTAAAATGTACTGTGACCCAGTGATTTTACCCCGATTTGTTTCCAGGGCTTCAACGGCTTTGGAGTTGCGGATAATATCTTGAACTTCTACGCCCTCCAAGGTTTTAACCCCTAACTTTTCGCTAGCGGCTTGTAAGGCTTTGACGAGATGACGACGGTTATCGACTTGTGCATCTTGGGGAAACCACCAACCCCCAACCACATCAGCCCCTAAACCGGGTTGGTGTTGGTTAATCGCTTGTTGATCGAGCCAAATTGCGGGAGAATCAGCAGGGTGATCAATTTTGGTTGTGTCGGGAATTTCGTAAACGGGCGCGAGAATTCCACAAGGCCAGTAACTTGTGTCTAAACCTGTGATTTGTTCAAGTTTCTGCGTCCACTGGGGATACAGCGAACGACTGCGTAAGCCCAACTCTAACATTGGCCCGGGTGGGATGGCTTCGGCTTGCGGCGCTAACATTCCTGCGGCGACATGACCTGCGGCTTCGTGGAAATTACGGCTGAGAACAGTGACATTTGCACCTCGCAGTTTGAGTTCGACTGCTAAGGACAACCCCATTAATCCACCACCAATAATAATGATGTCATCGGAAACATTCATTGCGATCAAGAGTTCGGCTATGCTCTCAACTATAGTACCAAATTTATCGTGAGTTTGTTACAAAAAAAGAGTCATTCTCTGAGATCAAAATTTAGATTAGCTTTGGGATCGTTTTGAGGATTATTCTTCCAAAGAAGTAGAATCAAATACCTGGAGACTGACTTGATGATTGAGTTGAATAAATTGATTCTCGGTGGAATCATAAATCCAGGCGTGAATGATGCTGGTTCCGATAGGGAGAACATCAGCAGAGAATTCGACTTCCCATGTTAGCAATTTTTTAGATGATAATTGATTGGGGTTTAAGGGCGGTTCACTGGAGTTTATGGCGTAGGCGTTAGCAAAAAAAGTCGGTTTATCGGTAAGGGAAAATAGAACGATATGAGGATTTTTTGTGGGGTTAATCCATCCTTGGAGTTGAACTGATTCTGTTGTTGAAATATTAATGACTTGAGTGAAGGGTTGAGGAGAGGTGATTTCCCCATAGGTTTGTTGAGGAGTCTCAATAAAGGCTACATTTTGGGCAAATTTTCTAAAGTTTAAGCGGTTCAGTTTTTCCGCCGAATCCCAGATTAATTCTCTCCACTGGCTAGAATTGATTAAACTGAAGCAACTTTGAGGAGAGGTCTTAAAAAAAGCGGATTGTTCTAAATAGTTAATCAGATTAAAACAGGTTTTTCCACTTTGAACTAAGGTAAATCGAGAGTTAACATAAACGACTGCATTGGCTGACCTGACTAAGTTTAAACTCAGGAATATTCCGGTTAACAATCCAAAAATTAATAATTGATTAGAGCGGGAAATCGTGATAAAATTGAGAGTAGGGTTAAATATAATTCGCGGACTGAGTTGAAGAATTGCAATGGGCAGTAAAATCGCATGAGTTGTATATCGAGACGCTAAAATCGCATAGTCAGTACCTAAACCAGACCGACCAACCGCGATTAAAGCACTACACAGTAAAGAAAATAAACTGATAGAAATCCAAGGAGATAAATTCCTGATTAACTGCTCAGATTTAAAAGAGAATAAAGCCGCAAGTGTTAATCCTAAAAACACTAAAAATATAATCAATCCCATCAGCCAATTGATATGAGTTGAATCTAGAAAAGGTGTAGCTAAGAGATTGAGAAAAAAGTGAATCGTTGCGAAGATTTTATGATCAGATACAACAACAGGAACAGTATCCGTTTCTTGGCGGTAGTTTATAGAATAAATAAAACCTGAAAACAAGAACAAGCCAAGCCAAACTAATAATCGCTGTTTTGTGTGTCTGATACTTCCTTCAATAGTCCAAACAGAAGGAATCATCGCTAACCAAGATAATAATCCTTGGGCGGAGGTGAAACTTGCAATACTACATAAAAGAGCGGAAATTGTGAGTTTAACTGGAGGCTTGAGGGATGGAGTGGATAAAATTAAACAAGAGAGAACAACACAAAAGTTTATCAAAAAAATAGCAATTTGAAATCCCCACAGCCAGTTTTCATGTTGAACCCAAGAGAACAGTAAAAAACAACTTGATAAGTTGGTTAGATGTAGGCTAGTTTGAGTTAAATTTTGAGCGGTAATTTGAGAGAGACGATATAATGCTAAAAAGGTTAATAGAGCGAGAATAATACTAAAATAAAGTTCCCATAAGATATTCCAACCCGATGCAAAAGACAAAGCAATAAAAATAAGTTTAGGAAAAAAAATGCGGTGGCTGTTGTGTTGAGCAAATAGATTTTTAACCGTGAGAGTTCCACTTGAAAACTTCTCAAACCAATAGGGTAAAATCCATTGATCATAGAGGGGAACGTTGACACCAAAATAACCAACTAATCCACAGATAACCAGAATTGGAATCAAATAAAGAAGGAATACAGTCAAACGTTGAGGAGAGAAAAAAACCGTATTTTTGGAAGTCATTAAATAGGAAAAAACAAGTCAATAGAATGAGTTAAATTAAATCTGGATTGGGATACTGTTTTTCTCAATTTGAGAGAGAATAGAACTGAGAAGTTTAAACGGTTAGCAAGAATGTAGGTTTTTCATCATATTATTAAGTTCAGGCTTAAAATAAAGGAATAAACAAAAGGAGTTTTCCGATGAAAGGTTTAATATCTCTAGTGATGATCATCTGTGGAAGTTGGACATTAATGGAGAATAATTTAGCGATCGCTAAACCCGTTGCTCAAAGTAATTTGATCATTGTACAAAATTCTGAGGGTTCAGGAGATGTTCGTTTAACTCAGGAGGGTACGGGTACTTATTCTATTAATAATCGCTTTCGAGGAACAATAACTTTTGTTTCTGTCAGCATTGATGACAATGGAGAAGCCGAACTCATTTTTCGCAATAGCAATGAACAATTAGTCCGTTTTCAAGGTCAAGTGACTCGCCGAGATCCCTACGGAATTAAGATTGATCTAATTGATTCGGATATCTCAGATGCAAGTGGAGTTGCGGATATTCAATACAGTTCTGATCTCTCTTTTATCTATTCAATCTTTGTGGCTGGAACCATTAAAAATCAGATTTTTTCAATTAACTTTAGTCGATAATTATTGTTGGGTGGGTACAATTAATAAAGGACGATAACTACTATTAAGAACTCCCGAAGCGACGCTACCATACAAAACCTTAGATAAACCTGTTCGTCCTTTATTTGTCATGGTAATTAAATCAATATTCAGATCATTAGCGAGGGTAATAATACTCTCAATCGGTCTACCATACATGAGATGTGCGTCCACTGTTAAATTTTGTGCTTGGAGTTGAGAACGAATATTCAATAAATATTCTTGGGCTTTTTTTATCTGTTCAAGTGCTTGATTTTGTTCGAGACGGTTAAAGATATCTTTGGCGACAAATTCCTCGTTAATTTCCGAGTCTAAATCTTGGATAGTCGTCGCTTGATATCCCCTTCTGACAACTCGAAGTAAAATAATTTTGGCGTCATAAAGTTGAGCAATTATTTCCGCATAATCAATCACTTTTTCAGCCCGTACAGAGCCATCTAAAGGGATTAAAATCTGATTAATTTCAGGTGATTTTTCCGACTGTTGAGATTGAACAACCAATAAAGGACAGTGAATTTTATTGAGTAGCCCAGACGTAACACTCCCGTATAAAGTTCGGGCTAATCCGGTTGTTCCCTGAGAAGTCATAGCAACTAAATCTGCATTGGTAAACTCCACTGCTTGCAAAATTCCCTCAACTGCCACCCCTCGCAATAACAGAATATCAGCCGATAAACCTTGCTCTTGAAATTGATGTTTCCATCCCATTAAATAATGCTGAATCTGATCAATTTTTTGGAGAGGATAGGCAACTTCACGGTCTTTTTTTAGATTCAGAATAGCACTCCTAATTTTAGGTTCAATGACTTGAGTAAAAACGACATGAACATTTTCTTTTCGGGCGAGCTGTTTAATGTATGGAATAATAGTTTCAGCACGTTCAGAACCATCTAAAGGGACTAAAATTGTGCTATACATAATCTTTTCCTCCTAAATCAATTAATAGTGTAGGTGGGCATTGCCCACACTACTCGTTAGCAAGTTATACTCCTAATTATTTCCAGATTATTCACGAGGTGTTGGTTGTTCAATTTCTGGATGAGAAGATATTTTAGACTTAGTTTTAATTACAGCTTGAGAAGAACGTAATTGTTTAGATTCTAATTCTACCCAATCTTCAAATAATCCTCTGTGTAAGCTAAAGCACATGACAATTAATACAATGGCAAAGGGTAAACCTGTGGTAATGGCTGCCATTTGTAAGGCTTTTAATCCTCCACCCAGTAACAAAACAGCAGCGACAACGCCTTCTATTACCGCCCAAAATACCCGTTGAGTAACGGGAGAATCTAACTTTCCGCCAGAGACTAAATGATCAACCACTAAAGAACCCGAGTCAGAAGAAGTGACAAAGAAAGTCACGACTAAAACCACACCAATGAGAGAACTCACTCCTGTGAAAGGAAACTGTTCTAACATTACAAATAGGGCAGTTGATACATTTTCATTGACAGCTTCGGGTAAGTTTCCAATTCCTTGTAAAACTAAGTTTAAGGCTGAACCTCCAAAGACTGACATCCAAATAAAAGACAGTAAAGAGGGAATAAATAATACTCCCAAAACAAACTCTTTAACTGTTCGACCTTTAGACACTCGGGCAATAAACATTCCGACAAAAGGCGACCAAGAAATCCACCATCCCCAGTAAAAAACCGTCCAAGAGTTCTGCCATTTAGTCCCATCAAAAGTTTCTGTCCAGAAACTAAGACTCGGTAAAATTGAAACGTAATATCCTACATTTTCTACAAAAGAACCGATGATAAATAATGTTGGCCCCACCAACAGGACAAACACCATAAAAGCGGCGGCAATGTAAATATTGATTTCACTCAAAAATCGTACACCATTATCTAATCCTGCTACAACAGACATCGTAGCAAAACCCGTAATAATAGCAATTAGCACTACCTGAAACCAAACTGTATCAGGTGAATTAAACAAAAAGTTTAATCCGGTGCTGACTTGTCTTGCTCCTAATCCCAAAGAAGTTGCCAGACCAAATAATGTTGCTAATACCGATAAAATATCAATTGCATTTCCCTGCCAACCATAAATTCTTTCACCCAAAAGGGGATAAAAAACAGAACGAATTGTTAGAGGAAGTCCTCGGTTAAACGCAAAAAATGCCAAAGACAAACCGACTAAAGCATAAATTCCCCAAGCATGAAGTCCCCAATGAAAAAAGGTAATTGCCATTGCATCTCGGGCTGCTGTCGGCGTACTGGGGTCAACATTATTAAAGAATGGAGCGGGAGTTTCCATGTGAAAGACGGGTTCCGCCACACTCCAAAACATCAGCCCAATTCCCATTCCTGCACTCATCAGCATTGCAAACCAAGCAAAAGTAGAAAATTCGGGCTTGGCGTTCGGTCCCCCTAAGCGAATTTTGCCATATTTACTGAAGGCGAGAAGGATCACAACTCCCAAGTAAATATTCGCCGCTAAAATCAAAAACCAGCCGGATGTATTGGAAATAAAACTTTGAACTGTGTTAAAAACTTGTTCGGTTTGATCATTAAAAATCAACGTCATGGCGATGAATAAAATAATCAAACTGGCTGAAGTCAAAGAAACTTCAGGGTGCATATCAAACCCCCAGAAACGGATGTTAGTGTCTCCGGGAGTTCGACGATTTTTCTTGGGGATCTGCTCGTGTTGCGATCCTTTCAGACTCATAATTTTTTTCTCCTTTGCCTCAACTGCTACCGTACAATCACTCACGCTTGAATAGGAGTGCGGTACGGGACCGAAGAATCAAGCTAGGGGTGATTCCCTTTAGCTTGTCTGGGTCCAGCATTTGCTGAACTCAACCTCCTTTTGTTAGATCAGCCCTGATCCGACTTATGCGATCTATTGATCTATCTATCGATTCAGAGATTTTGATTCAATTGCTCGATAACTAGCGTAGATCCAGTCAAATTTAACTGCTCTAAGATAATCACAGTAGGACGAGCTGAATTTATTTATAATGTAACATTACATCTTGAATTTTTCAGAATTTTGCTGTAATCCTCATACTCATAAAGGTTGACTGCTCTCTATTTTAGCATAAATTGATCGCTATAGGAGAATTTTTAATATCAACAAAAAAGTTAATTAATGTTTAATAACATCCCATAAAATCTATTTTTTAAAAATTCTGATTTTCCTGAACAGTAATCTGCATTTCTCCAGATAATTTTATAAACTGTCTTTTTTGGGGATCATAAATCCAAGCTTTTATGATGTTTTCTCCAGAGGTTAAATTATCGGCAGAAAAAGAGACTTCCCATCTAGAATTTTGATAGGCTTCAGAATTCATAAATTTAACGATATCTGGACTGGGTAAATTAACATAAGCATTCGCAAAAAAAGACTGGTTATTATCTAAGGAAAGAAACACAAGCTGAGGCTGTTGAGGTTGATTGGGAAGAATAGCCCAGCCATCTATTTTAACGATTCCACCTGGGGGTACACTAAAGCTTTTTTCAGGAGTCCAAGGTGAACTAATAAAACCATGAATTTGATCGGGTTCTTCGACCAAGGGAATATCTTCGGCAAAGTTTCTCAAGTTAATGTTTTGGAGACGTTTAACTTGTTCTGAAAATCCGGCTGTGGTAGGCACTATAGAGATTAAACAATGGTGGGGATAATTTTGAAAAAACTGTGAATTTTCTAGATCTAAATAGTTAATTAAATATAAGCAGTTTTGAGCGATCTGAGTCGGTTGATAGATTTGTGTTTTGACTATATTTAGACTTTGATAAGATCGAATCCACATTAAACTTGTTATTAATCCTAAGCAAAAGCTATAAGTTAAGATTCTGTGATTAGATGTTGATTGTTTCAACTGACTATAAGACCGAAAAAGATGTAAACCAAATAGATGAATAACCGCAATTGTTAGTAAAATTGAATGACTGGTATATCTAGATGTAACTAGCCCATAGTCTGCACCGATATCGGCTCGTCCAATTGTCATTAAAAAAATACATAAAATTGAAAATAAGCCCATAGAAATCCAAGGAGCAAACTCGGAGATAAAAACAGTCCTAAAAGGATGACGAATTGAAGGACGTTCAATCCAAGATTGCCAAAATATAAAGATAAAACAAGAAGTAATAATTAATCCTAAAATCCAAGCAAATATTAAATCTCCGGTTAACGGTGCAGCGACGACATTCAAGAAGAAGTGAATATAAACTCTAAATTTATCCCAGATTGAATTGTAGCTAACAATATCGTAATACTCAGTAACAGGTATAGAGTTGTACTGAATTGAATAAATAAAACCACAAAATATAAAAGACGTTAACCATAAAAATAATCGTTTGTTTTTTTGTATCGGTGAACCTTCTAGGGCTGAAATTGATGGAATTAAAGCTAACCAAGACATTAAACCCTGTGCCGAAGAAAAGCTAGCAATAACACAAAACAATCCCGCTAACTTTAGCTTTGTTTGAGAATTAAACTTGGAAAAGCTTGCTAATATAAAAATAGATAAAATCACACAAAAGTTAATTAAATAGAGAGCAATTTGGAATCCCCATAGCCAATTGCTGTATTGAACCCAGGAGAACATCAGAAAACAGGTGATTAGATTCGTTGCATGAAAAAGAAAAATACTCTTAGTTTGATTCGTGATTTCTGAAAGTTGATAAATAATGAAAAATGAAATTAAAGCTAAACTAAAACTCCAATAGAGTTCATAAAAAATATTCCAGTTAGAAAAAAAAGCTGTCACCGCAAAGATAATTTTAGGAAAAATCATACGATGATTATTATTTAATTCCCACAGTTCAGCCAAAAAAGAGGATAAATCAATTGAAGCAATTGCCTCAAATAAATCAACCAAAGACCATTGATCAACCCAAACCGGGACATCGACTCCATATCTTTTAATTAACCAAAAAGTCGATAATATCGGTACAAGATATAAAATCCAGATAAACTTGTAAAAAATAGAATCATTTTTCGTTTCTTCGAGCTGAGTTTCTAACAATTTCATCTAAGATTTAATTCTCAATGATTTTAAGATTAAAATGATATACTATGACTGTTAAACTGTCAATACTCTAACGACCAATCATTCTGATCAATCTTTATTCCCAATCCCGATAATGATCAATCAACTTTTCAAAAATACAGCATCAGCGCTATGCTACTCTATCATTCAGCAGTCCGGTGAACCGATTCACTCAAGTAGTGTTTTCCCCCATAATGATGTCGTTCGCTTTGTTTTGCAACAACACAACCGAATGCCAGATTATCTTCGGTTTCCGATTGTATTCCTGACGCTCCTCTTTAATTTCTGGGGTTTTATAGTAAGAGGTTATCCCTTTTCTCGTCAACCTCACACAATGCGTTGGTGTCAAATTTCAGCTTGGAAAAATGCACCGATTAGTATTTGTAGAGATTTGATGCGCTTTTATGAAAGTCTAGTGGTACTCTGTTGGAAATCCGAGCAAATAAAAGAATTAAATTAAAATCAAAGAAAAAGTTAAGTTGATGTCTAAATCCGTACAAAATCACAGAATTACTCATCCTAAATCGCCTCTAACCTGTGAAATTGCCGTAATCGGTTCAGGCCCAGGAGGAGCAATTACAGCTTGTTTATTAGCCGAAGCAGGACGAGACGTTTTGTTAATAGAAGAAGGTTCTTATTTTTCTTTAGAATCTTGTCGTGCTTTTTCCCAAGCCGAACTAGAACAAAAATACCGAAATGGAGGCTTAACCGCAGCATTTGGTAAACCTAAAATTCAATATGTAGAAGGACGATGTGTTGGAGGCGGAAGCGAAATTAATAGCGGACTTTATCATCGAACACCCCCCGAAATCTTAGAAAAATGGCAAACTGAATTTGCAGTAGAAAGCCTAACAGAAGCCGAATTATTACCTCACTTTGAAGCCTGCGAACAAGCCGTTACCGTCTGCAAATTACCTGGAAAACCTCCCCTTGCTTCTCTCAAACTTCATCAAGGAGCAGTAAGTTTAGGTTGGCAATCTTTAGAAGTACCGCGTTGGTTTCGGTATCAAGCACAAACCGATCCTGCTGTCACTCCAAAAGGAACCCGACAGTCAATGACTCAAACCTTTATTCCTAGAGCAATAGATGCAGGCTGCAAACTGTTAACAAATACTCGAATTAACTTCATTCGTAAACAGGGAAAACAATGGTTTATCAAAGGAAATTATATTCCTGATTATCAATCCAAACAAGCCGTAGAAATTCAAGCAAAAACTCTATTTATTTGTTGTGGAGCCATTCAAACACCCGCTTTATTAAGACGTAGTGGAATCACCAAAAATATTGGGAATAGCTTACAAATGCACTCCACCGTTAAAGTTATTGCTCAATTCAATGAAATCGTTAATTCAAAAGACATGGGTGTTCCGGTTCATCAAGTCAAAGAATTTTCTCCTCGATTTAGTTTTGGTTGTTCAATTAGTTCGCCTCCTTATCTCGCCGTGGGAATGACCGATCATCCTCAATATAAACATGAAGTCGATCAAAATTGGCAGAAAATGGCAATTTACTATGCCATGATAACAGGTCAAGGTCAAGGTTCTGTTCGCTGTTTACCCGGATTTCGTGATCCACTTGTTCGCTATCACCTCACTCAACAGGATTTAAAAGATTTATCAGAAGCCCTGCAAAAATTATCTCAACTTTTGTTTGAAGCAGGAGCCAAAATATTGTATCCTAGTATTTCTAATTTCCCTCGATTAACTCAACCTAATGACCTTAAACACATTCCAGATCTATTACCAAAATCTCAGACAAACCTAATGACCGTTCATGTGATGTCTTCTTGTCCGATGGGAGAAAATCTAGAAAAATGTGCAGCAAATTCCTTTGGAAAGGTTCATGGTTTCGATAATTTATATATCTCTGATGCGAGTTTACTTTGTACTGCTCCAGGTGTCAATCCTCAAGGTTCAATTATGGCAATTACACGGCGTAACGTACTCAAATTTTTAGGAAAACTTTAAAAAAATGATAGAATTTAAAACCGATTTAGTTTTAGTAACCGGAGCATTAGGTTGGCTAGGGACAAGCTTAGTTAAAGCGTTAGCCCAAGGATTAACAGATTGTGAATCTTTAAGTCAGCCCTCAGAAACACTCAAAATTCGCTGTCTAATTTTACCCCATCAAGATGCAACAATTCTTGAAAAAATTTCCGATAAAATAGAAGTTTTCAAAGGAGATCTACGAAATCCTCAAGATTGTGATCGCTTTTGTGAAGGTGCAGAAAATGCCGTCTTATTTCATACGGCTGGAATTATTCACCCCCAACAGATCAACGAATTTTATCAAATCAATGTAGAAGGAACCAAAAACTTACTGAATTCCGCCATTCAAACCGGGATTAAACGGGCGGTTATTGTTTCCTCTAATTCTCCCTGTGGGTGTAATCCCCACCCCGATCATTTATTTGATGAAAAATCGCCCTACAATCCTTACATGAACTATGGGCGTTCTAAAATGTTAATGGAATTAGCCGTTCAAGAATATTATCAAGCCGGAAAAATCGAAACTGTTATTATTCGTCCACCCTGGTTTTATGGCCCGAATCAACCGCCCAGACAAACGCTATTTTTTCAGATGATTCGAGAAGGAAAAGGGCCTATTGTTGGGGATGGAAATAACCTCAGATCGATGGCTTATGTGGATAACTTGTGTCAGGGTTTACTGTTAGCCGCACTCACTGAAAAAGCCAACGGAGAAACCTATTGGATCGCCGATGAACATCCTTATTCGATGAATGAAATCATTGATACTGTGGAAAAATTATTAGAGTCTGAATTTCATCAAACTTGCAAACATAAGCGGTTAAAACTTCCCGTAATTGCTAGTGAAGTGGCTCTAGGTGTTGACAGTTTACTGCAATCTTTAGGACTCTATCAGCAGAAAATACACGTTTTATCTGAGATGAATAAAACCATCGCCTGTTCTATTGCTAAAGCTAGACGAGAATTGAATTATCATCCTCAAATTTCCCTAGAAGAAGGAATGCGACGCAGTTTAAAATGGGTGTTTGAAAACTATGGAGGAATTGACCCCTAATGGTTAGCCATATTGTGATCACAGAAGGCTTAGTTTCTCAGGATAATACTCCTAAAGACACCTTTTTTTTATCAGACTATTTTGAAGCGGTTTTGCAGCGAATCATTCAAGATGTTCCGATAACTGAGTCTGTATATATTTCTCCCGGAAATGCTTTTGGTTGTGAATATTCCGAAGAAGAATATGCAGCCCAATATCTTCAAAGTAAGCAACCCCAACTTAACGTAAAATTCCCGATTGAAATTCGAGATCGCCCCTACCTTGATACATTTGATAACGCTCGACTGCTGAGAAAATGGTTAGAACAGGAAAAATTATGGCCACTCGGAGAGGTGATTTTATATTGCAATGCTCCTCATTCGTTGAGAAGTAAAATCATGTTTAAACTCTGTGAATTTAATGTTCAAAACGTGATCGGAACTCGCCCGGAAAAAGTACAACGTAAAATGGTTGATCGCCTTTGGTTTTATAACTATCCAGTCGCTCAAATTATTTATGAAATAATCGCATTATGTTATAATTTTAGTCGATGGATTGGTTGGAAAGTAAAACTTCTCAAATCACATCAGAATAACTTTAAATGAGTATATTTTTGTATTTATCGTGTAAGTTACATTTTAAATCCTTTACGAATGAACAGCTTTTGTTATATCATTTGTGCAGGCAAATTGTGTGGAGAGTGAACGGAAGTCAATGAAACATCTTGTTACAGGTGGCTCGGGATTTTTAGGAAATTTAATAGCTCGACGCTTACAAGAACGAGGAGAAGATGTCACCATTCTCGATATTTGGGAAGATCCCACCCGTCCCAAAGATATCCAATTTATTCAGTGTGATATTCGCGATCGCGAAGGGGTAGCAAAGGCGATGAAAGGAATTGATATTGTTCACCATAACGTTGCTTTAGTTCCCCTCACAAAATCTGGTAAAAAGTTTTGGGAAGTGAATGTAACAGGAAGCCAAATCGCCGCAGAAGAAGCCGTAAAAGCAGGTGTTCAAAGCTTTATTCACATGAGTTCTAGTGCTTTATTTGGTGATTGTCAATGTCCGATTAATAACGACACACCCACTAAAGCTGTAGAAATTTATGGTCGAGCTAAACTCGCTGGAGAAATCGCCGTTCGTGAAGTTTGTGAACAAGGAAATTTACCTTTAATTGTCATTCGTCCTCGGACGATTTTAGGAGAAGGAAGACTGGGTATTTTTCAGATTTTATTTGAATGGATTCAAGAAGGAAGAAATGTATACGTGATTGGGAGTGGAAATATTAAATTTCAGTTCATTCACGCCTTAGATTTGATGGATGCTTATCTACTCGCCCTTGATTTAGGTAAACCCGGAATTTATAATGTGGGTACTGATCGTTTCGGAACCCTACGAGAAGGTTTAGAAAACTTAATTGCTTATGCGGGAACAAAATCACAAGTTAAAAGTCTACCGACAGGTTTGACTATTAATACCTTGAGAATTTTAGATTTAGTTGGTTTGAGTCCCCTCGCTCCTTGGCATTACTTAACCTATCATAAAGAGTTTTATTTTGATGTCAATCCTCTGCTAGAACTCGGCTGGAAACCCAAATATTCTAATGATGAAATGTTCCAAGAAAGTTATGATTGGTTTCAAAAAAATTATGATAAGTTACTGGCTGAAAAAGCAGGTTCAGCTCACCGACGCCCTGTAAAAGAGAAACTTCTATGGGTTCTGAAAAAGTTTTCTTGAAACTTGATCAAAACTTTTCATCTAAGCTCTTTAGTATAGCGTTTAAGACTTACCGATAGAGAAATAATTTTCATTAAAACCCAAGCTGCTAGTCTTGGGCTAACTGTAATTGTTGACTACTTTTCTCAGGTTTATGTCAGAGATGTCACCTCAATGGGTTAGGATTGACGTAAAATTTCACGAACCGCCATTAAAATTTCACCGAGTTTATTCTTTCCGCTGCCATCTTGACCACACCCCCAATAATAATCAATCGGAGAATTTTCGACAATTAATTCATCACCTGTTGATAGTAATATTTCTCGAATATCTGCATGAGTTTGAAACTTACATAAAACGACTTTTTGCATAATTTCATCTTTGACTTCTTCCCAGTCTGAACGTAGAGGATGTTCACGGCTGCGTCCCATTCTCGCTGATTTTGCAGGCGTTTTTGCCGTCTGAATTTTTGTAAACCACTCTGGATCTGTAGAAACAAACTTTTGGGCTTGAAAATAATGTTCGTTTGTTGGCCACCACAATTCATCGAGTACAAAACCATGATAGGAAAAGTTAGAAAAACACCCGTACTGTTCTTCGCGACTGCTATAAAAATAAATTGTCATCTCTTGATTGTTCTTCTGGAGTAACTCTTATACCCATAAAATTATACCCAGTCTGAATTGAGTACAAGTCAGAGATCAGGAAAAGATGGAGAACGACAGAGGGCCAGGGTAACAATCATATCTTGTTATCCCGATTTCTAATCTAAATCTAGAAAGAGGGTTAAACAATAATGAGTGTGAAGACAGTCGGAGATCGCTTTCCGGTGGACAAGTCAGAGTCGCTCCTCTACTCTCACTGGTCAGAGGGGATTATGGTAGGATGAGTAAAAACTATGGTTAAATAATCCATAATCAAAAAATTAAAAGACGTTTTTGGGAGAAAAACCGGGAGTTGGGTCGTCTATGAAGCTGTCTCAGTTTGATCAGAAAAAGAAGATAAATGCTTACCAGCATGAGTTATTCAAATAGTGTTTGGCAGACCTATAAGATACCGCAAAAAGTAGAGAGTCGGTAAAATAAAACTGCTTTGTGTGACACTGAGATCTAACCCATAGGTCTAACCCTTGATTTAATGTTCTTTCAAGATAAAAATAGGCAAAAATGATGAAATTACTGGCTCGTTTAGGTTTGGTATTGGGAATAATAGGTAGTCATTTATTCATTAACCCGGGCTTACCTTCTCGTCTACCTAGCTTTTTACCCGTTGGAATTCAACCCGCATTCGCACTCACCCCTAACGAAGTTTTAGAAAAATTGGGTGCAGTTCCTGTCTTTACCATTACAGACTCCGAAGGTTCTCCTTTAGTGGGAACGGCTCAAAGTCAAGGTCAGAGTGCTTCTGTTGTCGAAGTTTATATTAGTCGTCAGGATGCTCAAGCTTTTATTAATGAGTTGAAAACCCAAAATCCTGAATTGGCTTCCTCAGTTCAAATTACAGCAGTTCCTCTTGGAAAAATTTATGAAATTGGTCAACAAAATCAAAGCAATCCAGAACGGTTGATGTTTGCTTTTGTTCCGACTCAACAACAATTAAACTCTGCAAAAGCTGTTTTAGAAGCCAACGGTCAAGATGTTAGTCAGTTTAGAGGAGTGCCATTATTTTTAGCTAGAGCCGGAGCAGATGATCGGGTAATCACAGTACAACAGGGCGATAAACAGGCGATTCCTTTCTTTTTCACGAAAGAAGACTTACAGGGAATGCTGGAACAATTTAAAACTCAACAACCGGATTTAATTTCGTCGGTCAAAATTGAGGTTGTACCGTTAGAAGTTTTGCTGGAAGCGTTTCGGACAGATAGTGACCAATTCTTAGATTTGGTGATTTTGATTCCTCCTCGCGAAACTGTAGAATTTATCCAACAACAACGACAATCTTCGGGTCAGTAACCGCTCGAAAGCTTAATCGAGATCAACGGTTAAGTCAGCAACACGCGCAAGTTTTCAGTATGAAAGAGAATGCCGTGATCACAGGTCAACAACTTTGGGAATGGTCACAAAAGGCAAAAGCAGAAGCCAAAGAGGCCGATATTTCCCCCAGGGAAGTAGACGGGTTGTTACAGGAATGGGTGGGGTTAGATCGCCTCACCCTCCGTTTGGGATCGTTTAAACATCAACCCGAGATCAACTTACGCCTTCCTTGGCCTGAATTGATGCAGTTGTGGGAGCGACGTATAAAGCAACGAGTTCCGCTGCAATATCTCACCGGGGTAGCGGGTTGGCGTCATTTTGGACTGACGGTTTCTCCTGCGGTTCTGATTCCTAGACCCGAAACAGAATTGATCATTGATTTAGTGGTTGCATTGATTCAACGTCAATCTCAGATCTGCGATCACAATCTCCAACAGGGACACTGGGTAGACTTGGGAACCGGGAGTGGAGCGATTGCTTTAGGATTAGCGTCCGTTTTAACAGAGGCTTCTATTCATGCCGTTGATTGTAGTCGAGAAGCTTTGGCGATCGCTCAAAAAAATGCTCAAGATTTGGGGTTTGCAGACCGAATTGAGTTTTATCAAGGCAAATGGTGGGAACCCTTAGATTTTTTGCCGGGTCATGTCAGTGGGATGGTCTCTAATCCGCCTTATATTCCCACCGCAATGCTTTCGACCTTACAACCGGAGGTCGCTCGACATGAACCTCATTTAGCCCTAGACGGTGGAGAATCGGGGTTAGAGTGTATTGAGCATTTAGTGAAAACTGCGCCCGCTTATTTGCATTCTGGAGGGGTTTGGCTAGTGGAAATGATGGCCGGACAAGGAGAACAGGTGGTTCAACTGCTCCATGATCAAGGCTGTTACACTCAAATTGAACAAATTGTAGATTTGGCCGGAATTGAACGATTTGTCCTCGCCAGACGTCAGTAAGACTGAATTGATCGGAAGATAGGGAGATCTTAACTTCTGACCTCACGGGAAATAGTCCGGTAGAGTGGAAGCCCCGTAATTCATTGCGGGGAGGAAGCGCGACACGAGCAACTTGAGTTGCCTAAGTCAAACTTTTCATCTGGGTGATAGAATCAAAGCATGGAACAAGTATTGACTATAGTTTGCAAAATTCAACCTACCCCTGAACAGGCGAAAAAGCTTGACTCAACTTTCGGGGCATTTGCTAATGCTTGCAACTATATCAATAGCACCGTCAATCCTAAAATCAAGAACAAGAATAGAATACAAGCTGAGGTTTATAAAACTGTTAGAGAGCGATTCAAGCTGTCGGCTAACCTCGCTGTTAGGGCTTGTGCTAGAGTTGCGTCTAATCGTAAAACCGCCGACTTAAAGAAACGTCCAGTTAAGGCTTTCAAGCCAACTTCAGTAGACTATGACGCCAGGATATTTTCTTACCGAGAAAAAGACCAAACGGTTAGTCTGTCTACAGTTGCAGGTCGAGAGCGAGTTCAATTGATTTTAGGAAACTACCAGATAGGGAAGTTAAAAGGAAAAATTCCAACATCAGCAACCCTGTCTAAACATAGAGACGGCAAACTGTACATCCATATCCAAATAAAAGACCAAACTCCATCTCCTAGAAGCACAGACAAATGTTTAGGAGTTGATTTAGGTCGTCGAGATCTTGCTGTTACCTCCGATGGAGTTAACTGGAACGGAGAAAACATTACAAAGGTCAGAGATAGGTTTTCCAAGGTGAGGGCTTCTGTTCAGAAGAAAGGCACAAAAGGGGCAAAAAGGCTTCTCAAACGGCTATCTGGTAGAGAGAAGCGATATCAAACCTGGGTTAACCATAACATCAGCAAACAAGTCATTTCTCGTGCTGTTGAACAAGGAGCGTCGGTAGCTGTAGAAGATTTGACGGGCATCAGAGACAGAACTAATACTCAACCTAGAAGCAAAACAGAACGCAGACGTTCTAATAGTTGGGCTTTTTATCAGCTTCGACAATTCCTAGAATACAAAGGAGTAAAATCTGGGGTTAAAGTCGTAGCTGTTTCTCCTCGATACACCAGTCAAACTTGCCACAAATGTTTGCACATACACCCAAAAAAAGGAAAGTCCTACCGTAGCGGCAAGACTTTCAAGTGCGGTCATTGTGGATTTTCCGGAGATGCAGATGTGGGTGGCGCGAAGATGATTTCAATTGTGGGGCAGTCTGTAAGCCTGCCTGTAACACGCAACCCTCTGTCTTGTTTTCTACTAGACAGTATATAGGGTTAGTGCGAATGCCCCTCGACTTTAGTCGGGGGTAAGCTTACAACTTCAAAAGACCTCACGACTCTAAACACGGAGCAATGGTACACGTTTCTTTGGATACCCTCGTTGAAGCCGCAATTTCAGGGGATCAGGTGGTGAGTTTTCCCACCGATACCGTACCTGCGTTGGCGGTTCAACCCCAACAAGCGGAGTTGATTTTTCAACTCAAACAACGATCTGCGGATAAACCCTTAATTTTGATGGGAGCAACACCGGAGTCACTTTGGCCGTTTGTGCAAGGGACTGTTGAGGAGTTGCAAGTTTGGAGTCAAATGGCTCGTCAGTATTGGCCGGGAGCCTTAACGTTAGTTTTACCTGCGAGTGAGAAAGTTCCCCGAGCAATGAACCCGAGTGATCCGACAACGATTGGTTTGCGGATACCTAACGCTGAGATGTCTCGCGCGATTCTCCAACGCACCGGGCCACTGGCGACGACGAGCGCCAATTTATCGGGTCAGCCCCCGTTACTGACCATGGCTGAAATTGAGGTACAGTTTCCCCAAGTGTTCACCCTTGATCCTGGTGAGTTGAAAGTTCTACCAGAAGTCTCTCGTGTTCCCTCGACCGTAATCAAGTGGAATCGAGACGGGAGTTGGAATATCTTACGACAAGGGGCAATCAGGTTAAAATTTCAATAAAACTTAGCAAGAGATACTAAGCTCATGGGTTGGAGTGAATTTCTGTATTTGGCAGTGGGGCTAGGCTTAGGTTGGGGAGTCAAGGAAATGTTGCCGAACAAGGCGGAAAAACCGTCATCGGTTCCCCGCCTTGAAAAGGCGGGGCTTGCCGATGACCGCGTGCTGCGGTCAAAATTCAACGCCCAACCCGAACCCCTCACGTCTTCTGAACAGTTGTACCAAATTTCGGATCAATTAAAACAGACTCAATTGGCTTATCGGATGGCGCTGGAGATGAGTCAGTTTAAGGCAGGGTTTCTGGCTCGGACTTCCCACGAATTGCGATCGCCGATTAATAGTATGATTGGCACACTTCAGTTGATTTTGTCGGATTTGTGTGAAAGTCCCGAAGAAGAAAAAGAGTTTATTCAGCAAGCCTATCTTTCAGCTTTAAAATTTGTCGAACAACTCGATGAAATTATCCACGTTGCCAAGACGGATCATGGCACGGAAAAGATGAATATCCAACCGCTTTCTTTGAGTGAGATCCTTGAAGAAGTTGAGGATTTAACTCATCTGCAAGCCGCTAACCACAGTATTCGCCTCAAGTTTCAAATGCCTGACACTCAAGTTAAAGTTTTGGCAGATAGACCTCGACTTACACAAGTTTTATTAAGTCTGGTGGATACAGCGATCGCTCAAATGGAACATGGAACTGTGATCATCTCTTGCGAGACAGCCCCTGAGTCAAAATTGATTTATGTTTGGGTTGATGATCAACGTCCGGTGAGCGCCTGGAGTGAGTCTTGGGATTTACTTCAGTTTACTTTAGAAAAGTCTCCTCTAGAAACAGCTTTGACTTCTGTTTCTTCAACTGACGATCATCAATTATCGCCGGGAATGCGGTTGTTAATGAATCAAACCCTGATGGCATTGATGAACGGATCTTTAGAAGTTGTTGCCATCCCGACAGAGGGAGAGGATTCTAATTTTACTCGGACTCAATGTTCACTCCCTTTAGCGTGATCAATTCAACCCAAACAGGATTGACAAAAATCAAAACTCATCTGCTAATACTCACTGCATTTGCCGTTTGATTGGCACTATTTTGTTCAGTTCGGGGTAAACTTTCCATCGGCTGATTATATAAAACCATCGTGGTACTTTGGTTATATTCAAAGCCAATCCGCTCATAAAATTTTTGTTGATGAGTGGTCATTAGATAAACCCGTTCAACTCGACACATTAAGGGATGACTTAAAACCGTTTGTACTAATTTCCGTCCGAGTCCACCGCCTTGATAATCAGGATGAATCACCACATCCCAAATGGTGGCGCGATAAATACCATCAGAAGTACCGCGTGCAAAACCAATCATTTCTTCTCCATCCCAAGCGGTAACAATGGGATTACTGTTGGCGACTGCAATTTCTAAGTCTTCTGAGCATCGTTCTCTTGCCCAAAATGCAGCGAGTTTAAATAAAGTTTGGAGTTGTTTAATATCTATTTTGGAGCGATCATCACAGAATTGGATATGACGGTAATCTTTTGCAGTGCTTTTCATGGGTTAGATTTTCCTTGTATAGATGGAATTTGATCCTGATCTTGATCCGGAACGATGCAGAAACTTTTGCGGCTTCTAAATCTACAATTGTCCAAAAAACTAGACTAAAGACGAATTCAACTCAATCTAAAATCATCGACAAGCTTGATCGAAAGTTGTATCTGTTGACTAGAGCTGTTATCCTTTCAAGAGGTTAGCAATATTGTAGATCTTGACATAGACTAAACCGATTAAATGCAATAAAGTATACGAACATTCAGTGACTAGATCGGGAGCGAGAGTTTACCTGTAGAACGATAAACGCTTGGAGTGAAGTTATGCTCTTGATGGCTTGGGAATGTTCAGAAAAAATTATGGATCAGATAATTTTTTGTGATTCCAAGAGTTCGTTGACTTTAGAGCAGTTTTAATCTTCATACTGTTAAATGTATAACATTTTTTCAAAACGATCAAGGGATCTCGTGAAATTTTGAGCCTTTTTTTGTTGTGATTTGATGACATTTTCCGGAGATTTCATTTTTTAACTTTTGACCCATTTTTCAATCCCATCAACTCACACCAGAGTAGAAAACTGACAAAAATCTGCCCAAGGTTCAAGACTATATATTGCTAGAGTTCGGTGACAAAAATAAAGTAACTGAAGTATTTAATCTGACAGAACTTTTAAAACTATTTTGATATGGAGATTGCCAGAGTAATCTAAGAATTCTTTTTTCAATTGCAGACAAAAAAAACGGGCTAAAGATAGCCCGAAGACAGCATAAACTTCTAGACAATTTGATTAGGAAGCCTCAGCCGTTGCTAATACAGGTTCAGCTTCAGTTTCAGGGATGGAATACACGCTAATTTTTTTGCGGCTTTTTCCCTTGCGTTCAAAGGTGACAATTCCATCAATTTTGGCAAACAGAGTATCATCTCTACCAATACCAACATTATTACCGGGGTGAAACTTACAACCCCGTTGACGGACTAAAATACTACCCGCACGAACTTCCTGACCACCATATCGCTTCACACCCAACCGTTGGGCGTTAGAGTCGCGACCGTTACGGGTACTTCCTGTTCCTTTCTTATGAGCCATGATTTCCTCTGCAACAGTTCACTTTACTATTATTATGGGCTTTTAAGGGGCAAAATTGAGCAATTCGACCCCATTAGAAGCCTTTTCGCTTACTCCGCTTCCGATGCGACCGAAGCCGTTTCAGTCTCTACAGGAGGTTCTGCGGCAGTGTCAGAAGCAAGTACAGGAGTTTCCTTTTGTACCTCGCTGCTACTGGCTAATACAGAACCATTGAAGGAGATTGTATTAATCATTAACCGAGTAATCTCCTGGCGATGTCCTCGTTTTTTGCGGGTTTTCTTCTTCGGCCGCATCTTGTAAACAATCACCTTGCGTCCCCGAAAGTGGCGTAAAACCGTCCCTTCTACCGTCGCGCCTTCAACCAAAGGTTGACCGACATGAATATCATCTTCATGCTTAACCAACAATACTTTATCGATGGTCACTTTTTCGTCGGGTTCCACAGCAAGCAGTTCAATATCATAAAACCGACCGGGTTCAACTCGTATTTGCTTGCCGCCCGTTTCAATAATCGCGTAACTCATGAGATTATAATTAAATTTGGCCGTACAGGTAGCTGGTGCGTGTTTCTTTGTTGACTGAGATTCTTCAACCCAAACCCTCGGATATGGTTAGTTAAACCCGATCAACCCAAAAACACAAAACCAACATTTGCTGATGTCTCAACCTGATCCGAGCAGGGATTAGACACACAATCTCTCATTATCTCAATTTATACGGTTTTTGTCAAGTTTTATTTTCTTTGACTTGATCAAGCTCAGTCGCTTTTTCTGAGAGTTCATTCAAAACAAAAAAGTCCAGATCAACCGCTTCTATTCCCTTTTCAGACCAAAGTTCTAACATTGAACCGAGTTGAAACCACATCAAAAAAGCAGTCGGAATAACAACCGCAAATGCGATCGCAGATGCTAACCAAAAAATCTGTACAAATACCGTTAAACTGAAAGCAACCGAGAACAGAACAAAGAGGCTAGTTGCAGAGTAAGCCAAAATAATATTACCCGTTTTGTAATTAATTTTGGGGTTCGCTTCCGGGTTGGTCGTCCACAACGCCACCTGATACTCCAACATATCTTTAAAAATTATCCCAAACATGACTGCAAAAAATGTCGTCGCGACAACAAAGATATAAATGGGAGCAATTACCGAAGATTCAGGATACATAAGTGCAGATTAAAAGAAAAGTTTACAAAATGTTAACATTAAGTATAAACTCAGACTGCCCCCGATTGCAATTGCTTGTTTTTTTAATCTGATTTAACAAGAATCTGACCTTGGCTATCAATTTCCAACGGCGTTTCCGGAAAGTTACTTTGAGTTAGACTCCGAATTAATCCCACACTGCGAAAATTATTATCTCGAAAAGGAACGCCTTTGCTATCAAGTTGAATCGGAATAATTTTACCGCCCTTGAAATTTCCCACCGGATCAAGATCCGCTTCCAACACCAGAGAATATCCAAGTTGAGCTTTAGTCGATAAGGTGCGATAGCCCATAAAATTTCCTAAAGAATAAGCAATTAATTTGCCATTATAAAGTTCTAAAGCCCGAGGAACATGAGGCCCATGTCCTAACACCAAATCCGCACCCGCATCAATTAAAGTTCGAGCAAATAACACCTTATTTCCGCGATTTTCCCCATAAAAATATTCAGTTTTATTGCGAACATTCAAAGCCGCAGTTCCTTCCGCCCCCGCATGAACAGAAATCACAATCACATCAGCACCTTCTGCTTCTGCCTTTTGGACAATCGCCTTAGACGCTTCCAAATCTAACATATTATTATGAACGGGAAAATAACTAAACCCAATAAAAGCAAACTTTACCCCTTTCACTTCATGGTAAACAATTTCATCCTTGCGTCCGACCGCCTTCATTCCCAGTTTATTAATATTGTCAATCGTATCATCAAAACCCGCCTCAAAAAAATCAAAAGAATGATTATTCGCCACACTCAAAATATTAAAGCCCGCATCTTTTAAAATCGAAGTATATTCGGGCGGAGTTCGGAACGCAAAAACCAAACCTCGACCAATATTTTTAGCACTGCGAGGATAATTTGTTAAAGTGCTTTCAAAATTCCCAAAAACAATATCCGCCCCTTGTAACGCAGGTTTAACATCTTGAAACAACGATTCTTTACTCGCGGGAAGCTTATTAGACGGATAATTAGTACCCGGAATAATATCACCCACCGCTTTAATTTTAATCCGCATATCCGGACTAATCGGATTTTGTAAAGAAGTCAGAGCTAACTCCGAAAATCGATTCAGATTAGCCAGCGTTTCGGCTTCACGCACCGAAAGAGGAACAGATGTAGATTCCGCACCAGAAAAAGAAAATTGAGGAAGTTGAGGCAATTTGGGCGGTTCCACACCGTTTAGCCCAGAAGCCACCAGAGATGGAATTGACGCAAAAGTTTGAGAAATTGTTCGAGAAAATTCAGAAATTCTATCTTGCTGAAGCGTAAAAAACCAACCCGAAAGCGGCGCCATCATCAACCCAATTGAACTCGCCATCAATAACTGTTTAACAGATCGAGACAGTGAAAGTTGAGGAATAGAGAAGGAAACCGCTTGATTTTTGGCTTGGGGAGGTTGTTTTTTTACGGTTCGAGAAGAAGGTTTTTTGGCTTTTTTGGGTTTGTCAGCAGATGTGGGTATAAAATGGGATGGAGCGGGAATCGATTTTGCCTTCACAAAGGCAGATTCTTTCTCTGTTGTCGGCACGCAAGTTTTTGCAGATGCCACAGAAGTCTGGAGTGCGATCGTATCAGTCCAATTTAAAGATTGCTGACTACTTTTTTGACCTCTAATTGTGATCAGCGTAATTGCAGTGATTCCCAGGCGGAGCATACCGTTCTGGATCACTCGAATGCAAGAGGATTGATTAGGCAGTTCCTCGGACTCAAGTAAAATGTACAGGAGGTGATCCCGTCGTGTCGCTTTTGCTTCGACTCCTTTGGACGCTAATGCCTGATTAATTAAGGTAGCAATTGCACTGGAATCCCCCTGCTGGGCGAGCTTAATTAGGTTTTGCTGACTCACACTCAGTCTCCTCACGCCGACAAATAAAACAAACTGTATCAATAATACGGTTGAGTGGCGACTTATGGAGGGGTTTATTAAGGATTGCTCAAAAGGCAGGATTTGTCTATCCCAGACGCACATAGAGTAGTTAGAATCGTCAAAGTTATATAGGATCAGGGTTTAGAGCATCTCTGCTCGATAAGTTTTTTGATAAACAAGCAGATTTTTGGGAGGAAATCACTGTGGCAATGCAGTACAGTTACGATAACAGTGAAGTGAGTTCGCCCCGTCGGTTGTTGGTGACTGGGGGAGCAGGTTTCATTGGCTCGAATTTTGTTCATCACTGGTGTCACGCCTACCCAGAAGATCGGGTTGTGGTATTGGATGCGTTGACTTATGCTGGAAATCGTCAAAATTTAGCGACTTTAGAGGATAAAGACCATTTTCGCTTTGTTCAGGGCGATATTTGTGATGGTGCGCTCATTAAAAAATTACTTCAGGAAGAAGAAATCAACACTGTGGCTCATTTTGCAGCGGAGTCCCATGTTGATCGGTCAATTTTAGGCCCAGGAGCCTTTATTCAAACCAATGTTGTGGGTTCGTTTACGCTACTGGATGCTTTTCGTCAACATTGGAACGATCACAGTAGTCCTCCTGATTACCGCTTTCTTCATGTGTCTACCGACGAGGTGTATGGTAGTCTCAGCGCTGATGATCCGGCGTTTACCGAAACAACTCCCTACGCTCCCAATAGTCCCTATTCCGCCTCGAAAGCAGGTAGTGATCATTTAGCGAGAGCTTACTATCATACCTACAATGTTCCTACAATTATCACCAATTGTTCTAACAATTACGGGCCTTATCATTATCCTGAAAAATTGATTCCGTTGATGTGTATCAATATTTTGTTAGGAAAGCCTTTACCTGTTTATGGAGATGGACAAAATGTTCGCGATTGGTTATATGTTCTTGATCATTGTCGGGCTTTAGATACCGTAATTCATCAAGGAAAACCCGGAGAAACTTATAATATTGGTGGTAATAATGAGGTCAAAAATATTGATTTAGTCAAGATGTTGTGCCGAATTATGGATGAACTGGCTCCCCATTTACCCGTTAAACCTTCCCAAGAGTTGATTACTTTTGTAAAAGATCGACCCGGACATGATCGCCGTTATGCGATTGATGCAACCAAGATTCAAACGGAGTTAGGTTGGGCGCCTTTAGTAACCGTTGAAGAAGGATTACGACAAACTGTAGGTTGGTTTTTAACCCATCGCAGTTGGTGGGAACCGCTTTTATCGGAAGAATATCAAAGCTATTACCGCCAGGTTTATGCTTCCTAATTAATTGATCTGATTAGCCTAGAGTCTTCAATAATTCTAGGCTCAGATCGGATATTTTTACTGTAGGTAACATTCTAGAGTTTAAACTAAAATTTGAATAGTAAGTTAACTCAGTATTTTCAGAATAAAGTTAAATAAAGCCCCCCAGAATACCCCCTTCTCGCGCGTTCCCTTGCGCCCACAGGTGGCGCGGGGTCGCTCGCCAACTTTGGGATAGCCCCCCAGCCCCCTCCCTCGCGCGTTCCTTGGCGGATGTTTCATCCGCAGGGTCGCTCGTCAACTTTGGGGGGGAATTATTATTTTCAAAGTCTCTCATCTATCAAATCTTTCAAAGTCCCCCATATTAATTAAAGCGAAGTCACATCTGGCTTCCCCCTTACAAAGGGGGACGGGAGGGGGATTCCAAGAGGGATTTAGGGGGCAAGGGATATTAGAAGACTAACAAGGCGAGGAAAGTCAAATAAAATATCCATCCGCCCCCGTTTGCATAAGCTCCCGAACATCAGACATATATTATGGTGATAAATGGTTTTTGCGGTAAGGAAATCCCATCCATGCGTCTACCCCAACAGTGGCTATCTATTCTCAGCGTTAACAGCATCTTTCTGTTGAACTTGGGCTTCCCTTTGTTAACCCTACCCATAACCCTGCATCGCGGAGAAGTTATCGCCCAAACAGACCCCAATGCAGAAGCATTAAGATTATACAGACAGGGAGTTGAACTGTTTCAACAAGGGACAGCAGAATCTTATCAACAGGCAATTGTAGTTTTGGAAAAGGCGTTACAACTTTATCAGCAAGCGGGTAACTTGGAAGGACAAGCTTGGAGTTTGTTAGGACTGGGTAGAATTTCTGATTTATTAGGAGACAAACAGCAGGCGCTCGAATTCTACAACCAATCTCTTCCTTTATCGCGACAGGTGGGCGATATTGCGGAGGAAGCTAACACACTCCGGAATTTAGCCATCCTGAAAGGCAGTCAAGGCAATCTCAGCGAAGCCTTAACCGATATAGAATCAGCTATTAGTATTATTGAAGAACTCCGCACCAAAATTATTAGTCAAGACCTACGAACCTCTTACTTTTCTACTGTTTATGGTTATTATGAATTTTATATTGATTTGTTGATGGAGTTGCACGAACAAAACCCCAATCAAGGTTATGATGCCAAAGCGTTACACGCCAGCGAACGGGGTCGGGCGAGAAGTTTATTAGATATTTTGGCGGAGTCGGGGGCGGATATTAAAAAAGGGGTTGACCCGCAATTGTTGGCAAGAGAAAAGAGTTTATTGCAACGACTGAATGCGTTAGACCAAACTCGACAACTCAATCCGGGGGAAAGAGATTTTGATGAATTAAAGCAGGAAATTGAAGCGGTTCGCCGTGAGTTGCAAAATCTAGAAGTTGAAATCAAACGCAACAGTCCCCAATATGCCAATTTAAACTATCCTGAACCGTTAACCGCCTCGGAAATTCAGCAACAAGTTCTCGATGATGAAACTGTTTTATTAGTTTATTCGTTGGGACGCGATCGCAGTTTTTTATGGTTAGTCAGTACAACGGAAGTAAAAAGTTATCAACTCCCCAAACGTGAGGAAATTGAAGCGTTAGCAAAAGATTTTTTAGCAGAAATTCAATCTCTAGCTGTGGTTCCGCCTTCGGGTGAAAAGTTGAGTCAAATTTTATTATCTCCGGTTATTAATCAGTTGGGAAATAAACGGTTAGTTATCGTTGGGGATGGGATTTTACAAACCGTTCCCTTTGCGGCGTTACCAATTTCTAGCCCTGTTTCTAGCGCCCTAAATTCTCCTGCCCCCATAGACCGAAGGGCTTCTCGCAGAGTACCCCCAATAATGGGGGCTTTCATAGATGGGGGACTTCTAAAAATGTGGGACTTTGAAAACTTTAAAAAGGTTAATTCCCCCCAAAGTTGGGGGGACAAAGGGGGGCTATTTCTAAATCCCTCTACTTCCGTGAATTCCAATACTGAGAATATTCAAACTTATCGCCCCCTAAATCCCCCAATAATGGGGGACTTTGAACTTGGAAAAATGGGAGAATTGGAAATTTCCCCCCAAAGTTGGGGGGACAAAGGGGGGCTATCTCAAACTTGGGGGGCTAGGGGGGCTAAACTAACT
>Ga0207419_1000076_pt1 | contig 72067 bp, 73 predicted proteins | sample ElkSloMetagenome_4_FD_184723 | JGI IMG/M metagenome (GOLD analysis project Ga0207419, IMG submission 184723) | Hot spring microbial communities from Elkhorn Slough, Monterey Bay, USA - MD2A (version 2) | ecosystem: Environmental > Aquatic > Marine > Intertidal zone > Estuary: Microbial mat ...
GATATCGACGTGGAAATGTGTCATTTCTGTGGCATTGATTGGTGCCACGTTCAAGAATGTACCTACACCTACAAAATTTAAATCGGTATAATTTATAACTTCGTTACCACCTATATTTATTGGTGGTGCACCACCTTGCGTGGTTTGGTCATCGGCATTAAAGAAACCGTTGTAATAATCTACGGGAACATTGTTGTAGGCATCGCTAAATACTGAAATTACATTTTCTTGACTTCTTGTTGGTGTTGGTGCAGCTTCGAATTCACCCAAGGATTCAAGCGTAAGTGAACCTTCAGCGACAAGACCTGCAAGTTCTGCCGTAATAGTGGCAATACCAGAACCTAATACAGCAACTTCTCCTAATTCATTTACGGTAGCTGTGAATACATTGGATGAACTAAAATCATAATATGCGGGCGCTGGAACAACCGTCACATCTTGACCGTTGCCAATATTAAAAGTCTCCTGAAGTCCACCGATGGTTCGTTCTGAACCTATAAAAGTCTGTTCTTCTAAATTTTGACCATTTAAAATTTCTGGTCTTGGTTGTGCCACAGTGCCTGTATTTTCAAACTTAATTTCGTCAATCCACAAAATATAGCCCGAACCTCCTGTACCTTGAGTCCCTGCAGCGTACCACATCATACCACGCTCATTTACCAATTTTGAAGGGTCTGGTATAGGAATGGTAATTTTAGACCAACTGGTCCCAACACTCACGCCATTTAATGTAACTTGATATTTGTTCTCTAAAAAATCCTGCCCAAAACCAAATTGATCTATAGAAACACCTTGGGAGGCTTTAGCCCAAAATGTTAAGGCATCGTAGCTCGTTAAGTTTCTTCCAGCACCATCCACTCTTAAAATAGCACCTGCGTAATTTCCCTCAGGGTCACTGGCATTTGGTACGTCTATTCTTATTGAAGCATTACTCTCATAGCCTTCTGTATTATCTAATGAAAAGGCATCTAATTTAGAATCTGCAAATGGCAGATAAAAATCAGTTCCCATCCCGACGAAGTTATCGTTAAAGATATCGGGCAGATTAGAAAACTCCGCTTCAACAGCCTGGTTTGACAGCTCTCTCTCACATCCTAAATAAATGACAGACACCAGTATGATTAGAGCTATGTGTTTTAAATTACTGTGTTTAATATTTTTCATCATGTGCTTGTTTTATTTTCCAATATTGATATGAACATAGGTTCTAATTTCCCATTCGGAGCCGTTAGGAAAACCAACAGGACTAATTGGTGGCACACCAAATTCGGGCGCTGCAAGAGGAGCATATCTCGGTGAGAATTCATTAAGTGAACGCCAAGTACCTCTTAAACCTATGGTCGTGTTGGGTAATATAAACCAATCTGGTTTTCCAAATGACGTTGAAATATCTAACATTAACTGTAAAGGAAACGTTAAGTTGAAATCGCGGTGGTAATCAAAAGGTCCCCAATCATTCACTTTTACATGCGTTTCTAACTTCATTTTTCTGTAAATGGCTCTTATATCACCACCAAATCTTTTAATAAGTCGCTGACTATCACCATTCCCCTGTCCATTTCCATAATAGAAGTTTCCTATAATTCCAAGGTCTGGGGACAGTTTAGACACCATTCTTGTATGAAATTCCCATAAATCCTCAGCAGGTGCCGAGTTTGCAAAAACTAAGAATGAGCGATCTGCCTGGAAACCTATATGAGCATCCATGGTGGTTGGCAGATGTCTATAAACAAATCCAAAATTCATCGCAAATTTAGCGTCCTCAGCTCTATCATTATCCCATTGATACATCCATGTTCCTGGTGTAGGGTCGTAAGTAAACAATATTTCCCCAGCAGTGGTTTCACGGTTCCAACGAACGGCAAAGGGATCATCTATAAAGTTTCTTAAGCGCCCAGGTGCATTAACATCGTTAGGCATTGGATCTACTAGAGGCTTTTGCCATAAAAAGTTAGGTGCTATTTGTACGTTTCCTAAGGTGTAGGTAAATCCTGTTAAAAAATTGGATTGATTACCACTACCCGTATCTCGTAGTTTCCACCCGGTAAAAGTTTGTGTTGCATCTGCACCGCCATTGGCCACTAAGCCCATTACAGCACCTTGTGCATACCAGTTAAATTTACCGCCTTCGTAAGTGATTTTTGCTTTTCCACCCCAGTTATCTTTTCCTTGAATTTTATCAACAAAAACTTCACCATTTTCTATGTCTTGGTAAGAACTTCCGTTAAGCGGGCTACCTCCCCAGATACCACCTAAGGTAATTCCGACCTTACCAAAATCTCTTTCCACCACTAAAGAGGCTCTCTCCATTGGCCATGGTGGTATAATACCACTTCGCAATTGGTTTTGGTCTAAGACTCGGCGTCCGTTCTCGTCGAACCGTAGATTAGTTTCTACGTCTCTATGATAAATAGCCGCAACATCATACTTACCTAACTGTTTTTGATATTTGAAGAGCATGGTTGGGTTAGCTCCCCACCATAATTGTGGACCGAAAGCTGCTTTTAAGCCTTCAAGGGCACCTTTACCGTCTAATTCGGCGCCTAAAATCTCACCGCCATAGATATCTAAATTCGGACCATAATTAGCTTCTGGATATAGACCAAAAAAGTCGCCTTCGTACTGCCAGTGGTAATGACCTGTACGGTAAAACCCTCGCAAGTCAAAATCTTTGGCATTCCATTCAAATTCGGCTTGATAAATGTTTAATCTATTGACGTCCTCTAAGGTTACTTCTCCGCGGTCTGTATCTAAGGTGACTACTCTTCCTCTATTTTCGTAAAAAATTTCGTTTATGGGATTCTGAGCAACGTTTCCTATATAGTTGAAAACAACATTGACTCTAGCATTGGCCGCAGGGCTACCTTCTACTCCTAAGAAATAGGATTCCATATGATCAAAGCCTAACTCATTAGGAAAAACATTGGTGTTTGGATCTGCTGTTTCTGGAGTTGTTATTAAAGAACCGCCGGTGGTAAAAGTGGTAAACTTAGCCATAAGCTGACTAATTCTTAATTTTTGCGATTCGTTACCACCCAATGCCGCCTTATCTCCACGAGCCCTCAAAACGGCATCCATAATATTAATATTCTTAAAATGATTGCTGACAAATTCAGCATCTACACCATCGCCATAAGGATTGAGCTGATGCGCTTCTTTTAAAGCGTAGTACGCTGCCCTTGGATAAAGTTGATAAAGTCCTCTTTCATTGGTAGGTCCTTTTGCGCAAATACCAAACCACTCCTCGTTCATATTGTTTTCACCAGGAACTAAATCTATAGCGTAACCTCCATTGGTCCATGAGGCATTGTTATCATGAACGTCTGCTCTTTCTCTATCATCGAATCCGTACTTCCACCAGCCATCGCTAAACTGAAACGTAAAACCACCTATGGAAATTCCTGATTTACCTAAGCCTGCAGCATTCTGGTAGATCTCTTTCCAATTACTTACCATATAATAAGCTTGTGCCTTTTGGTCTTCTCTATTTTCTTTAGCATTGTAGGCATCTGCACCAAACTCGGTAAACATTAACGGCATATCTAACTTTTCTTTTACGACATCGAACATATCTGTAAAAGACGCGCCTCTGTAAGTGTTAGTTCCATAAATGTCTACATCTTTACATTCTTCGGCTATAATATCTATAAATAATACATCACCATTACAAATAGCTACAGGGTGTGAACTGTCAATGGCTTTCATAGCCTTAGCAGCTTCATTCATTAAACGGTACATAGGACGTCCACGATTTTCCCCTATAAATTGCTTTTCTTTCTCATCGTCTGGAAAATCTTCGGTTTCAGCTCCTTGCCAAAACAGTCCGTAATTATTTTCGTTACCTAATAGATATAGTAATAATCCAGGTGTATTTTGATATTCCTTAACTAAATCGGTAACCTCCTGCATGAGGTGTTCTTGTGTTTTAGGATCATCATAAATAGTAACTGGGGTCCATACACCATCTAAAGTTAGCCCATACCGACCAAATGAATGGTTAAGCATGGTATAAATACCATATTCCTCATAAATGTATTTGATCCATCTGGCTGGTACACCTGTATATTGACGAATGACATTAACATTCATGTTTTTTAGTAAAGACATTTCTGAGTCTAAACCTGCTTTGATAATGTCGTCTGATTTTTCCCAGAATCTGGCATCGACAGTATTGGTCCCAATCGGGATATAATCCCAATTCATACCATTAATCATAAAGTCCTCACCATTTACAACGAGCTTCATACCGTCTGTTGTTTTTTCTACAGAGACTTGGGCTGACTGTGCTAACACGGTTGCAGATATCAAGACCATTAAGAGTCCTAGAATACTTTTTTTCATAGTTAAATAGTTTAGTATGTAAAATGTTTAAAACTAACCCCCTTAAAGTTAGTTAAAAATTTAATCTTCAGCAACTAAGATAAAACCCCAGTCGAATTCGTCATTCCCATCTGTAGATCTTACAACCATTTCATTGGCTGATCTACTCTCGATTATATAAGTGTGATCACCACCAATATAATATCCTAAGAATCCTATACCTGTAAGGTTTAATGTTTCTGTGCCACCGGGTGCCGTTATGAACCATTGCTCCTCGTAGCTCTCGTATGCATAATTTTCTACATCCGCTCCATTAACATTACCTCCGCCTTGGCCACCCAATTCATCAATAAGATTAATTCTCCCAAAAACTTCGCCGTCTTCACCAGTATCATGGATGAATGATCCGTCTACGTTAAAGGTATAGCGGTCATCGTACATACCTACACCTTCTTTATCGAATGGTGGTGCAGCAAAAAACGCATTAAAGCCACCTCCAATGGGTCCTAGTCCAAAATGACCATTGGCTTCTGCTTTTATTCTCCAAGTCCGTGAGCTATCGTTGGTTAGCATAGTAATGAGCTCTGCTGGTGGTTCGTAAAGGGATAGTACATTAATTTCAATAGTTTCTATCGTAGAAACTCCTCCACGCCCAAATGCAATCACGGTAATTTCATAGGTATTTTCACCTAGGGTTGCAAAATTATAGATCTGTTCGCCACCAGGTGCAACCGAGGTAGCGCCATCATAAATAAACTGATACGTTATGGCGTCATCTGCTGTCACCTCTATTTTAACCCGACCACTCCCCAATCCTGGTGCTACCGATGGCTGGTCATCTTCATTTATTTCGCCATCATTGTTAGTATCGTCTAAATAAACGACTTCGATGTTTAAATTAGATGGTGCTTCTAATTCTCCAAATGGTACATCATCTTCTTGGCAAGCGGTTATTAAACCACTTATTATAAATAGCACAAGATATTTTAAAGTTTTCTTCATGACTTCTAAATTATATTTTAACTAAGGTGTAGCGCCAGAATATAGTAGGGTTTATAAAGATCTCTACTACCATTCTGGAGTTATTATCTGTAATCTCAACAATATTATATGTAATACTTGATGGGGCCTCATCAGGAGCAGCAATCTCGGCATTATTTATAACCTTTGGCAATCCTAAATAAGCACCAACACCATTTAAGGTGAGTGTGTTTGCTGCAGCATCGTAAGTATATGTTGCTGGGTTAGAACCATCGTGAGGTGGTACTGGTGCGGCGCAACCGTCAGGTCCTCCTTGCCACCCTTCTACCCAAGTTTCGGCACCTAAATCGTTTGTAAATGTCCCATCTGAGTTAAAGATGTACAAATCATCAAAGTAACACGCCCTGGCATCTGAACAACCATTGGCTGCATTACAATCGAAATAAACTGCATCACCTTCACCAACTAAAAACCCTTCTTCTTCGGACATTTCCCAAGTCCCTACAATAGGTGAAGGCTCTGAAACTTTTTCTAAAACATAACGCCAAAATATGGTATCATTAATAAATATGTCTAGAACCATTCTGGTATTATCATCTGTGAGTTCCACCACATTATAGGTAACACTTTCTGGAGCATCGGCCGGATTAGAAATTTCAGCTCCATTAATAGCTTTGGGTAAGCCGATGTAGGCTCCCACACCATTTAAGGTTAAGGTAGCAGAATCTGGATCGAAATTATAAGTTGCTGGATTAGAACCATCATGTGGCGCTACTGGTGCTGCACAAGCGTCTGGACCGCCTTGCCATCCTTCAACCCAAGTTTCGGAACCCAAATCGTTGGTAAAAGAACCATCTGCACCAAAGACGTATAAATCGTCGAAATAACAAGCTCTGACATCTGAGCACCCATTGTCTGCATTACAAGCGAAATAGACTGCTCCACCTTCACCGACAAGAAACCCTTCGTCATTAGACATTTTCCAAGTTCCTGCTATTGGTGAATCTCCAATAACTTCGGTAACCACAAAATCTTCTTCAACATAAACCGCAGGTTCACTTGCTGCACTAAAGGCTGTTACGGTTATGGTATAAGTTCCTGCTTGTTGATACTCGTAGACAACTTCTTCATCTATGGCAGCTTCAACGACATCTTCATCACCTTCAAACTCACCAAAATCGACTTGATAACTAATTCCAAAATCTGCTGATGCGTTTACACGGACTGTATTGGAAACGATGCCGTCATTCTCTATCGTAACCATAAGATTCTGTGGTGAAATATAAATGACATCAATAGATCTTTCGATTTGTGTCGTTAAACCGTTAATGGCCGTAGCGGTAGCGGTTATAGTAAAATTACCTTCAGCATAAATATGATCTACACTTTCAGTGGGGATAACATTAGCTGTTTCTGAACCATCACCAAAATCTATAGTATATAAAGTTGCACCGACTGCTGTTGGAATAATGGTTATTAAACCGGTGTTGTCCTGTGTGGCTCTAAATTCGAGTTCAAATTCTGTTGGCGCCTCAACGCTATCTAAATAATCAAGATCTCTCTCGTTATCTTCACAACCTATAAAGGCTATGGCTATAAAACTTAATATGACTAATTTAATATGTCTCATAACAATTCTTTTTAATATCCAGGATTTTGCTCCCATTGGTTTCCTGCTAATTGAATTTCTAATAAAGGTATTGGAAATAACTCATGCTTGCCAGTTTGAAAACCTTCTATCTCCGCAGCTGCCCTACCTGTTCTTACTAGATCGAAGAAGTGATGGCCTTCACCTACTAACTCCACACGTCTTTCCCGATAAATAGCCTCTGTAAGTGCACTACCTGTTGCTGAAACGTTGTTATCGGAATTTCCGAAGGCGCGTTCTCTTACCCTATTGAGATACATCTGAGCTCTGGTATCGCTGATACCACCTCTATTTAAGGCTTCTGCAGCCATTAAAAGCACATCTGCAAATCTTATAGCACGATAATTATTAGGATTGGTAAGGTTAGCGTCTCCAGTATTTAAATCTCCTTGTCGGGAAATATACTTTCTGTTAAAATAACCTGTATGTTCAAATCCTGTACTGTAGGTAGCACCCGTCTCTTCTGCCCAAGCTTCTATGTCTAAAATAGCTGTTGGCAGGCGGTTATCTCCTTCTTCGAATTCATCGACTACCTCTTGGGTGGGTACATTAAAGCTAAAACCAGATTCGAATACTGGGCCGTCGTAACTTCTAATGCCGTTAAAACCTACCGCCACATTTCCTTCGCTACATTGCAAACATCCAAAACCAGCACCTTCGACATCTGTATATTGCACTTCGAACACAGACTCAATATTGTTTTCATTGTCGTTTTCGAACATGGTACTGTAATCTGAAAGCAAATCATATGGGCCATTGTCTATAACGTCTTCAAGTACATTAGCTGCTTCTGGAAATTTTTCCTGAAACAGATATACCTTTCCAAGAAGTGCTTGAGCTGCACCTTTGGTAACTCTACCTTCTTGTGGTTGTACCCAAGGTAAATTTTCTGCCGCATACATAAGATCGAGTTCTATTTGAGTGTAGATTTCTTCCTTTGGTGTTCTTGGAATATCAAACTGATCTCCGAAACGAATACGTTGATCTACAGCAAAAGGAACATCGCCAAACCATTTCACCAATTCAAAATAATAATACGCTCTTAAAAATCTCGTCTGAGCTAACACCTGTTCTTTACCTGGAAAATCTGTTTTGTCTTGAAATTCCATGATGTAATTTGCTCTATTGACCCCGGCGTACATCCAACTCCATATATCTCTCAATTGTTGATTAATTGGTGTATGTATCATGTCATCTATTTCCTGAATGCCAGGCACATCATTTGCATTTTCACCTCCTGCAAGGGTGTTGTCTGAAGCTATTTCGCCCAGCATTACATTTAAATAAGTAGACTGTAATAAATCGTAAGCTCCGATTAAGGCATCTTGATAGTCTTCCTCTGAATTGAAATAGTTTTCCGAGTTTTGATTTCTTGATTCAACATCTACAAAATCATCGCTACATGATGCCATGATAATGAGTAGCCCTATGATGTATGTTAATTTTAATCTTTTCATGGTCTTTAAAGTTTTAAATTCATTCCTATTAAATATGTTCTTGGAGTGGGATAAAATCCATAATCGATACCACCACCTATGGGTTGGCCAGTTGATGCTGTTGGGTCAAAGCCACTGTATTCTGTCAGTGTAAATAAATTATTTACAGAAACGTAGAATCTTAATTTTTTGAGTCCCCAATCTTCAGCTACTTGAGGGGATAAAGAATATCCTAATTGAAGATTTTGAAGTCTTAAAAACGACCCATCTTCCACGAAAAAGTCTGAGAATAAAATATTATTGGTAGCACCTGTAGTAACTCTTGGGAAACTATTGCTCGTTCCCTCGCCCGTCCATCTATTCAGAAATGAAACAGATCTGTTAGCGTTGGGTAAGTTACGTTCATAATTTCTAACAATATCGTTTCCGATAGAGGCGAATGCATAAGCCCCTAAATCGAAATTTTTAAAATCAATATTTAAATTGAAGCCCATTGTTATGTCTGGAATAGGGTCTCCAATATTGGTGCGATCATCATCATCTATTATTCCATCATTATTAATGTCTACGAAAATGAGATCTCCTGGTTGGGTATTGCTATTAAGCACTGGGGAGTTATTGACCTGTGCTTGATTTTGAAAAACCCCATTGGTTCTAAAACCTCTAAAGTAACCCATTGGCTGCCCCGCCTCCATTCGTGAAGGTGGATCTTGACCTACGCCAAACTGACCACCAGGAATAAAGTCTCCTTGACCACTTACAGAAATTACTTCATTATCTAAGGTGGTCATATTATAATTCATGCTAAATGAAAAATCGTCGCTTAGGGTTTCTCTGTAACCCAAAGCAAATTCAAATCCTCTGTTTTCTACAATACCGGCATTAATAAACGGTGGCGTAGCGCCTGGTGCACCAACACCAATCACTCCTGAAACTTGTGGTTGCACAAGTAAATCTTCTGTTCTCTTGTTAAAATAATCTACGGTTATGTCTACTTTATTATTCCAAAGTCTTACATCTAATCCTATATCTAGCGTTTTTTGACGTTCCCATTTAATTTCAGGATTGGCAATCCCACCGGCAGCTTGACCGAAGGTTAGCTCCTCGTTAAACACATAGGTTGCTTCACCATCTAAAACCGATACAAACCTAAAAGCGCCTATTCTGTCGTTACCTAAAATACCATAGGAGGCTCTTAATTTCAAGAAATCAATAAAATTACTATCGCTTAAAAAATCTTCTTCAGATAGTACCCAACCACCAGAGGCCGAAGGGAAGTAACCAAATCTATTTTCTGGTCCAAAATTACTTGAGCCATCTCGTCTTATAACAGCAGATAGTAAATACTTTCCTTTAAAATCGTATTGAACTCTAGCGAAATAGGATAACAGCCTAGAATCAAAGTACGTATCCACATTAGGGTAAATGGTTTGGATATCTGTTGCATTTTCTAGACTTGCATTAGCAATGTTATTACCCGGGATATCAAACCCAATGAATCCATTAAATGCGCCAGAAGTTCTAAATACAGATGTACCAAGAACTACATTAAGATTGTGTGCATCATCAAAACTATTTTCGTATTTAATGAAAGCGTCAAACGTATAATCTTTAAAGTAGTTATCGCCTTCAAAAACCTGACTTCTTACGTTGTCAAATACTTTATCTACTGTACCTAAAATACCATAGTCTACAACTGGAGAAAAATTATTATTGTCTACCTCTGAATAGTTGAACTGGTAACTGGCTTGAGCCGTAAAATGATCTAAAAAGTCATAGGATAGATTAATGTTGCCGTTAAGTTTGTCTACCAAAGATCTATTATAAGTGTTGTTTATTTGTTTCAGTGGGTTGACAATTTCAAAACCTAAATTTTCTGCAGCGTCATTAGGTCCGAGTACAGGTGACATGTTCACAGCGTTAAACAAAACCGATCCTAAAGCATTCTCTGGTAAAACACGTCTTGTAGTATGTGTCCACGTAATACCGGTAGCCAATCTAAAATTTTCTAGAAAATCTAGACTATAACTTAAACGTTTTGTGAGACGGCTAAATTTAGACTTGTTTCCACCAACGATACCATCTTGTGTAAAAAAAGATGTGCCATAAGCGTAGGTAGAATTTTCGCCACCACCCTTAATGGTAATGTTGTTATTCATTATTGGCGCTGTTTCAAAAACCTCGTCTTGCCAGTCTGTGCCCTGACCCAAACCATCTACATTTGGATAAGGTAAATTACCACCGTTAGCTACCGTAGCCTCGTTAAGCAGCAAAGCATATTCGGTTGCATTTAATAAAGGTAATTTGCGTGTGGTTTCTTGAAAACCTGCATAAGCATCTAATTCTACCGTTAATGGCATGCGCTTTCTACCAGATTTTGTGGTGATGAGTATAACACCGTTAGCAGCTCTTACACCATATATACCTGCTGTAGCATCTTTAAGAATATTTATGGTGTCTATATCATTAGGGTTGATAACACTTAAATCCTCAACAATAGTTCCATCAACTAAAATAAGAGGTTGATTTTGCCCATTTGTAGAAATACCACGAATGTTAATGGTTAAGGGTGCACCTGGCGAACCGGAATTAGACACAATATTAACACCAGCGACCTGCCCTTGTAAGGCCTGTTCTATCCGCGTTGGCTTCAATTTTTCAATGGTGTTACTGGAGACAACAGAAACTGCTCCTGTTATTTCTTTCTTCTTTTGTGTACCATAACCAATGACCACAACCTCGTTGAGTGACTCGGCATCCTCCTCGAGAACGACATTTATAGGATTGTCATTGACCACCACAATTTCTTTAGTTTGATAACCAATATAGGATATCACCAAAGTTGAATTGAGTTCTACTTCTGGAATGGTAAAGTTTCCATCAAAATCTGTAGAAGCTCCTTTGCTTGTACCTTTAACGATTACATTTACACCAGGCAAAGGCAAACCCGATGCTGCCTCTGTAACGGTTCCTGTTACAACTATATTTTGTGCACCTAGTGACAAAATGAAAAAAGAGGCTAAAAAAGATAATACTGTTATTTTCATTATAGCGTGAGTTAGTTGCTGCAACTTATAACAAATATTTAAAGTTTTCTTAAAATACACCGCTACAAAAAATATACATCGCAATATTTTAGCGCTATTTTTAAGATACTTGCAATTGAACCGTTTTTAAAACTGAAAATCAAATAATTACACCTCTCACTACCACCTCTCTATTCTTTTACTTTCTTAATGATGTAGTGGTATTGTATAGTTTATTTAACTGCTTGTTGTATTCTTAAATTTGAAGAATGTAATCTGTAAGGTTATCTTTATGGTCTAATTTCATTTTTTTACGCAATCGATATCGCTTTACCTCAACACTTCTATGTGAGATATTTAGCAGAGGGGCAATTTCTTTTGACGACAGATTGAGTCTTAAATAAGCGCAAAGCCTTAAGTCATTAGATGTTAAGCTAGGATGTTTGGCTTTTACACGCTTTAAAAAATCTTTATCGGCGTTATTAAAAGCTTCTTCAAATAATTTCCAATCATCCGAAGTATTTAGGTTTTTATTTATAAGTTTTATAACATGGTTAAGATGCTTTGCGTCTTTTACAGCGGTAAGTTCTTTTTTAATAGCACCTAACAGTTCATTTTTTTTGATGAGATTCATGGTAGATATCCCCAACTCCCTATTTTTACTCTCTATATCTTGTCTGAGGTTCTCATTTTTATATTGTACGAGTTGGCGTTCGCTCTCCAAGGTTTTTAGTTCTAATTCCTTCTCTTTTTTCTTTAGCGCTATTTGTTTCTGCTTTTTATAATGCCGTCTATTAAAATACTGTACGACTAAGGCAATTAAAATAAATCCAAGAATATAAAGCAGAATAGCCGTTTGGCTGAGAACCCAAGGTTTTTTAATAATAAATTTATACTGTAGAGTATTTGCACTAACTGTACTCCCTACTTTAGCCTCAACTTCTAAGGTGTAATCCCCATAAGGCAAATTTTCAAAAGATATTTCTGAACTTTCAGACCATGAACTCCATTGGTTTCTATAACCTATTAACCGATAACGATAGAGCGCAGGAGTTAGGTTATTGAAATTGGTAATACTGTACTTAAATTGAAGATTATTGTTCTTATTTTTTAATATTAAACTACTATCTTGATAATGAAGTGGTAGAGGCCTATTAAGAAATAAGTGATTTGATACAGCATTTAATTTAACCGTAAGGTTGCGGTCTTTGTGCTCCTTTAAATCAATTACAAAATAACCCTGTGTATTCCCCACCAGGTAGCGGTCTTTTTCTAAGGGTAAAATGCATTCGTATCCAGCTTTAGTTTGCCTTATTTTTGCTGGTAAATAAACAGATTCAACTTCCGGCTTGTTAGAAAAAGTGCCCTGCTGGACGTAAGTAATTTTATTATTCTGAAAGAACCATAGCTTTTGGTCCGCCTCGTAATGCACTAATTTTCCTGAAATATACTTATCATTATTAAAAGCGTTGGTTAGTATAGTGTCTTTGTTAAAGGTTTTTTCAGAATCATCATATCGAAAAATACCCTTTTCATTGGCGTAAATTATTTCATCGTTAGACCGGATGATACTAGAATGAATACCCTTATCAATAGCTAGTTTTTCAAATTTTTTAATGCGCTCATAATCGGCATCTACTTCTAAGTGAAAAACCCCCTTATATTCATGACTAACTAATAATTCATAATTATTTACAAACTCTAAATACCTTGAGGAAATATCAAAACCTTGAATTGTGTTTCTAAGGCTCCAGCCATTCTTACTTTTTTCTAAGACACTTATCCCGTTGTAATTACCTTGGATAAGCAAGTCTCTTTTATTAGGAATTTCTTTAACACACCACGTTCCTTTTAAGTCAGAAATTAAAATGGCCTGCGCATTTCTCACTAAAAATGTTCCTTTATCATGACCACAAAACAAATCCCCATTTACAGTATTAAGACTCCACACCTGGCCTTTAGTATTATTAATAGCTTGAAAAGGCATATCCTTTCCAAACTGTTTATAAAATAGACCTTGATTGGTGCCTAAGTAAAGCTTATCATCGTGCAGAGCTGCAGAATATACGGTTCCTAAAACACCTTCAACATCTCGATAAACTCTAAAATGCGATTTTAAATTGATAAGACTTATCCCATTATCTAGACCTAACCATATATTGTGAAATGCATCTTCAAAAACACCTAAAACGGTATTATCGCCTAAGCCTTTGACCTCATCTATTTGCTGAATTAAACCCCCATTTTCATCTAAATGGATGAGACCGTTAGATATAGTACCTAATAAATAACTGTTATCATCTAATCTTATACTATTGTATACACTAACGTTTAACAATAGGTTCTGAGCACTAACTTGCCATCGTTTTAAACGCTGATTCTGCAACTTATAAAATCCATCTTCTGTAGTCTGAAAAAGCAGTCCGTCCGATCCATTAAAAATATTGACGACCTCTTGAGACTTTAACACCTTATTATCATAGGCCATTGTGGCTTTACCATTTTCAATTCGCCAAATCCCTTTTCCCATTTCTTGAAAAAACACCTCATCTCCGACCAAAAAAACTTTAGTTATCCGTTGCTCTGAATTGATGACCTTTATCTGATCTGTTATAATATTATAGACATATATTCTGTCAAAGGATTGAAATAACACCCAGTTTTCTAAACTTAAAATACGCCAGAACTCCTCATCTTCAATAAGCTTCAAGTTTAGTGCGTCGCTTAAAGAAAAGTATTTTAACTCGCCATAGTCATTTCTATTCCAATAGCCAAAATCCATATAACTCCCTGTGTAAACTTTATCGCCTAAAACATGAACAGCCCGCATTATGGCATTGTTTTTTGAAGGATAGAATTGCCAACGCGCACCATTGTACTCTAATAGTCCCCGGTTATTAGCTACAAAAACAGTTTGATCTTCAGACTGGCTAACGGCCCAGTTCTGATCCTCCGCCCCATAGTCTTGTGGAGTAAAATTATGAATAGGTGGTACGGCTTGGGCACTACATAGACTTGTATATAGTAAAAAAAGTAATCCTAACAGATACTTAAACATTTGAAAGGGCATTTGATTAAAGTAAAACCGTACGCCCGATAATTCTTATGGCAAATTGAAAAAGCGTATAGTTTAAAATAATGATCTAATATAATGTTTTTAGGAAAAGTGAGGTGAATTGTATAGGTGAATTTTTAATACTGTTGTATACTTCAACTAATTTGAGAAGCCCACAACAGGTAATGTCATCGTAAAACACCACTATGATAAAAAAATCATAAAGGCTTACGCATAGCTACTTAGCCATTTATTTTGAACGACCTAAATCTATACCTTAAATTTTAATGTTATTGAAGATTCTGAGGTTGTAATAAATTGGTAATACCATGAACAACCCCATTTTCTGCTTTTAGATCTGATTGACTTATATAAGATTGGTTACCCGATTCATCTGTTAGATATATATGATCATCGTCGGCCGAAAATGCAATGAAACGATTGTTTAAAGTTTCTAATTTGAGACTATTTTTTTTCTGTCTTATAGTCAGTAATAGAGCGTTGTAATCGTAGGCATTTTTAACGACATGATAATTTAGTAAATGTTTTAAATCATTTATACGAGTAGGATGCATGAGTTCTAGTCGTCTATCTTCAGTTAAATCATTTATGGCTTCATTAGTAGGAGCAAATACAGTTACGTTTTGTAAACCTTTCAATTTATCGGTTAAGTAAGCCGCTTGAAGCAGTTTATAATAACTATCTAACATAGTTTCTGTCTCAATCACATTAATTACAGAAACTGCGTTCCTGAAATCTACATCAGAAGGTAAATCTGACCATTCTTCTTTAAAAACTGGGATTCTATTTTTAGCAGGATTAGACGCATCATCAGTTGTATGCCAATGACAACTTGTTAGCGTAATAAATGCTAAACTAACTAGTAATTGAATAAATTTCATTATACAGTTTTTAACATGCAAGGTATTGCATGTCCTAATATCTTATAACTCAATAAATTTTCTTTTTTGCTCTAAACGTAACTCATGAGATGCCCAAAACTTTTTGTACCGCCTTTACTTATATAGTTAGTTTTTTATAAGGCTCACTACTGCATACCACGTACCATCTTTACCCATAATTTAATACAACAAAATCTTTTTCAATCAATAATAATTGCAATAGAGCAAAAATTTTAAAACTTCTAAAATTAAATTGCCGCAAAAAAATTTTCTATGGACAAGTTAATTAATGCAAATTTTGAAAATTACATTGGTGCTACAGAAGGCTTTTCTGAAATGGCCTATCAAATTGTAGCGCACACCCTTACTTTGGGTTATGCCGTTATGCTTGCGGGCCTATTGTATTTTGTACTTACTCTAAAGACTGTTTCTCCAAAATATAGGATATCTAATATTCTTTCTGGTGTAGTTATGGTCTCAGCGTTTTTGCTTTTGTACGCTCAAGCTGGTAACTGGACGTCTTCATTTGTTTACAATGAAAGTGTTGGTCGCTATTTTTTAAATCCAAAAGGCGATTTATTTAATAATGGTTATCGCTATTTAAATTGGCTTATTGACGTACCAATGTTATTATTTCAAATTTTATTTGTTGTATCTCTAACCAAATCAAATTTTTCTTCAGTTAGAAATCAATTTTGGTTTTCAGGATCGTTGATGATTATTACAGGATACATTGGCCAATTTTATGAGGTATCGGATCTCCCTAAATTCTTTATATGGGGAGCCATTTCAACAGCTTTCTTTTTCCATATTCTTTGGCTCATGCGTAAAGTTATTAAAGAAGGTAAGGAAGGTATTCCCAACCAGGCCCAAAAACTAATGTCTCAAATTTGGATTCTTTTCTTAGTCTCATGGTTCTTATATCCAGGTGCATATTTAATGCCTCATTTACTTGGTATTGAAGGTGGACTTTTTAATGAAGCGGGTGTCGTAGGTAGACAACTCACCTACACTACTGCAGATGTTTGTTCTAAATTAATATATGGCGTTTTATTAGGTAGAGTCGCGGTTATCATGAGTAAATCTGATCATTATGACGCTACTAAAAGTAACGTATAAACAGATTCATTTTACAATCCTATTAATTTGCGGGGTATTACAAAGAAATGGTTTTAATTGAATCCTGTCTAGATGTAAAAATTTTTTTAGAGCCATTAAGAAGAAAAAAATAAGACTATCTGTTCATCGGAATTATTTAATTGACCATAAGCTTAAGTTATTTAGAGCGCTTATCTTTAAAACTTAAGTTTATAGTTAGTTTTAAACTAAAATAACAGATATGAGTATATTTAGATATTACGATCTTGAAAGTTCTGAAATTTTCATTTTTGATGAATTTATAGTAAATCAAATTAGAGAAGGGGAGCATATTACACCAAAACATAACAAAACGCTCGAGGAAATATTAGATAGGCATTTTGAAAAAAAGTCTTTGGTTTATATTTCTAACAGGCATTTTTCGTATTCGGTTGATCCGTTAACCTATATAGAGACCTCTAAAATTCACAATTTATTAGCCATAGCCATTGTTGCTAAAAAGCCATTGCCAAAAACCAATGCAAAATTTGAAAAACAGTTTTATGCAAAACCTTTTGAAGTTTTTGAAACTTTAATCGAGGCAACAAGATGGGCTCATAAGATTATTCATAAGACCTAATAATCTCATTTTATGAGGCAACTTCAAAAATTTTTTTCAGGAAGAGTTGAGTTAAAACTATTAATTAAAGATATTTTTCTCTTCTAGATAACATGTAATACCTAAAGGAGTATACGGATTGAGCTAGTTTATTCCAACCTGATGTCTAAGTACAAACTTTATTTAGCAAATACATAAAGGCTTTAACCAATATAAATAAACTTCTAAGAAGATACATTTTTTAAACACATTGGTAGGAGACCATTCTAAAAGAGTTAACAATCTAGGCTTATGCATTACCCCAAACCCTTATAGAATTGCATATTAAGAAAAAAAATAATATGGAAAATATTTTAGTTGCAGGTGCAAACGGCACCACAGGAAAGAAAATTATTAATTTACTCAAATCATCGCAATACTTTAATCCAATAGCTATGGTGCGTAAAGAAGAGCAATTACAGAAATTTAAAAATGAGAATATACAAGCTATTTTAGGTGATCTCGAAGAGGACATTTCTCACACGACAAAAAATATTGATAAAGTGATCTTTGCTGCAGGATCTGGCGGAAAAAAAGTAGTTGAAGTAGATCAAGAAGGTGCTAAAAAACTCATAGATGCCGCTGAAGCAGACGGTGTATCAAAATTCATAATGCTAAGTTCAATGGGTGCCGATCAGCCCGACAAAGCAGAAGATTTACAAGAATATCTTGAAGCAAAACATAAGGCTGATGAGCACTTAAAAGCTAGTAAGCTTAACTACGCGATTGTTAGACCTGGACAATTAACTAATGATGAAGCAAAAGGCTCTATTGAAATTGGAAAGCAGCTCGATCATCAAGGATCTATTAGCAGAGCGGACGTTGCTCAAACCTTAGTACGGTCTCTTCATGACGATGGCCCAAATAAGATGAGTTTTGAAATCTTAGAAGGAAAGCAACTTATTGGCAAGGCGTTAAACAATATTTCTTAGATTCTTACTCAAATTTTCCGCTTTCGTTTTTAAACACGATTCTCATGCCATTAATTTTAAAAAATGCAACCCTATGGAAAGAAAAACCGTAAAAATAAAATCATTAACCCACTTAAATCACAATGTTGTACAGATCCTGACAGAAAAACCAAAAGCTTATGATTTTACACCAGGACAAGCTACAGAGATAGCCATCAATAAAGAAGGGTGGCAAGACAAAAAACGACCCTTTACATTTACCAGCTTACCTGAAGATGATGATTTACAATTTACCATAAAAATATATCCGTCACATGATGGTGTTACCGAGCAAATAGGTCAACTTAATGAAGGGGATGAATTTATAATTGGTGATGCCTTTGGAGCTATAACTTATAAAGGAAAAGGTACATTTTTAGCTGGAGGTGCAGGGGTAACGCCATTTATTGCAATAATGAAATCTATTACAAAGAACCATGATTCCTCCAAGCATTCGCTCCTATTTGCAAATAAAACTAAAAAAGACATTTTCTTAGAAGACTACTTTGAAAAAGTATTTGGACAGAATTATATTAATATTCTATCTCAAGAAAAGACACCTAGTTATCCGTTTGGACGTATAGACAAACAATTTCTTAAAGACTTAAATTTAGATTTATCTACTTGTTTTTATATATGTGGACCACCAAAAATGACTGAAGATCTCGTTGAGACCTTAAGCGATTTAGGAGTGAAAAAAAATCATATTGTTACAGAAGATTTTGATGATTAATAGGCACTGTTGAAAATCCATTTTTAATAAAATACACTACCAACCTATCCGATAATAATGAGTGACAAAGCGAAAAAAATTGAAGCCAAAGTTGAGGATCTTTCTAAAACTTCAGAAGCCCCTAATTCATCTCACGATCAACAAAAGACCCAAGAAGAAATTTTAGTGAACCAGCTTTGTGAAGGTATTGAAACCTACGAACACAAAACAAGCAAGGTATTTTTAGGAGCTATTACTGCTGGATTAGAGATTGGCTTCAGCTTCTTACTCATTAGTATTTTATATACATTTTTAAAAGGAAAAGTACGGGAAGAATCCATATACTATATCACGGCTTTTGCATACCCGGTTGGCTTTATCATGGTTGTTTTAGGCAGATCTATTTTATTTACAGAACAGACTTCCTTATTAACATTACCTGTGCTTCATAAAAAACGTTCCATCGGCGAATTACTTAAAGTATGGGGCACCGTGATTTCTGGAAATTTAATCGGTGGCCTCGTTTTTGTATTTATTGCTGTATACACCTCACTTGCATTAGGTATTATTTCAAAAGACAGTATTGCTAAAATTGCACTTCATGTTACCAAACCAAATACTTTAATTATTTTTGGTAGTGCCATTTTAGCAGGATGGTTAATGGCGTTACTCTCATGGTTAGTGAGCTCCTCAAAAGAAACCATAAGCCGCATTTTTGTCATTTATATGATTACTGCCATTGTAGGCTTTGCTGGATTTCATCATAGTATTGTGGGAAACATTGAAGTCTTAGCAGGTATTATTTTTACCAATAAAGTATCATTTTTAGAGTATCTCATATTTCAAAGCACCACACTATTAGGAAATGCCTTCGGTGGGGTTTTCTTTGTGGCTCTGCTTCGTTATAGATCTTTTGCCTCTAACTTTTAAGTTTATTGTATTAATTTATTAAATGTACATGTCATGAAAAAAACGCTATCTATCCTAAATTTGGCTTCTGTTATCTTGGTCATTTTAGTCAATTATATATCGCAGGCCATACAACTAAATAACACTACCATAGGAGAAATGAGTAATCAGTACGACAACTTATTTACTCCAGCCAGTTATGCATTTTCTATCTGGGGCCTCATATTTTTAGGATTACTCGCTTATGGTATTTTTCAGGTTAAAGTAGCATTTAATGGATCAAAATACGATGATTATATTACCCAAACAGGTTATTGGTTCATTATTGCCAACTTGCTTAATAGCGCTTGGGTATTTGCCTTTATTTACGACTTTACGGGTGTTTCCGTTATCTTAATGTTAGGTATTCTCTGCGCTTTAATTAAGGTAATTATTAACACTAATATGGAACGCTGGGATGCTCCTTTACGAATTATTGCATTTGTATGGTGGCCCATTTGCTTGTACAGTGGATGGATTAGTGTAGCCACTATTGCCAATATCTCTACATACCTTTCAAAAATAGGCTGGGAAGGTGGATTTCTTTCTCCAGAAACTTGGACTGTTGTAATGATTATCGTCGCTTTGATTCTAAATATTTTTATGATCATCTCAAGGCATATGCGAGAATTTGCTATGGTGGGTATTTGGGCACTTGTTGCTATTTTTGTTAGACACTTAGAAACTATACCTTCCATTGCCTATACAGCTATCACCGCCGCTGTAATTATATTTGTAATAGCGGGATGGCAAGGACATAAATATAGGCATAGTAACCCCATATTTAAGAAGAGTAAATAATAACCTCTAACTGATTTGATGTCACCTAGTATATAGGCTCATATTAAAGAAGTCTTCTAAAAACACTAACCTTTCATCTTTTAGGGTTAAGTCCTATTTATGATGATTCTTACTTTTAACTTATGAAAGAGAAAACTTATGATGTATTCATTATCGGAAGTGGCGGCTCTGGACAAACCGTAGCCGAGATATGTGTAAAAAATGGTTTAAATGTGGCCATAGCCGATAACACGATTTATGGCGGTACTTGCGCTAATAGAGGTTGTAATCCTAAAAAAATATTGTTAGGAGCTACAGAAGCTGTTGAATTGGCTAAAAATTTAGAAACGCACGATATTGTAACCTCACCTGAAATTAACTGGAAAGCACTTCAAAAATTTAAGCGCTCACTCATTGAAGCTGTACCGCCTTCAACCGAAAGCAAATTAGAAGATTTAGGACTAGACTTATACCACCAAAGCCCCCATTTTATTAATGAAAATACACTAAGGGTTGAGGGCAAAACCGTACATTGTAAGCATATCGTTATTGCTACTGGGCAAACACCTCGCCCTTTAAATATAGAAGGCAGCAGTTTGCTAAAAACGAGTAATGATTTTCTAGATTTAAAACGCATGCCAAAACACGTTACATTTATAGGAGCTGGTTACATTGGTATGGAATTCGCCCATATGGCGGCAAGAGCCGGAAGCCAAGTCACTGTAATAGACCATGGCAAGCGTCCACTAAAACCATTTGATCCAGATTTAGTTGCTATTTTAACGAAAAGCTCTAAAGCACTAGGCATAACATTTAAATTTAAGAGCAAGGTTTTAAAAATTGAAAAATTAAGAAAGAATCATCGCATAACATTCAATGAAAATGGAAAAACACAAAGTTTAAAATCTAGATTGGTCTTTAATACCTCTGGAAGAATTCCTGCCATTGATAAATTAGATTTACAAAAAGGAAATGTGGCCCATTCTAAACAAGGAATTTCCGTTAATTCCTATCTTCAAAACACAAGTAACCCTCATGTTTATGCGTGCGGTGATGTTTCAGATCATGGTCTACCTCTTACACCTTTAACTGGGAAAGAAGGAACGATTGTTGCTCGAAATATTTTAAATGAAAACAGCTCAAAAATCAATACTCCCATAATTCCTTCGGCTGTATTTACCTTACCTCAACTGGCTTCCGTAGGCCTTTCAGAAACAGCAGCTAAGGAAAAGTATGGCGAGGTAATTATTATCCATGAATCGGTGCCTAATTGGTATAATGCAAAGCGGATAAACGCTAGGGCTTATGCTTACAAAATTATCATTAATAAAAAAACAAAAAAAATATTAGGGGCTCATTTACTTGGTCCTCAAGCTGCAGAAACAATTAACATTTTTACTATGGCTATGAACGCTGATTTAAGCGCTGAGCAATTAAAATCTACGATATTTAGCTACCCAACCTGGTGTTATGATATTAAAAGTATGCTGTAAATGCCTACTCCAAAAAATCATAAAACATTTAAAATTAAAGATTTGCCATCTTTATTGGTCAAAACCGGTAAAGCTTGGTTTGCAGACGAACCCTTTAGGCTAAGTGCGGTCGTGGCCTTTTACGCTGTCATTTCACTTCCCGCTCTAATTGTAATTATCATTAATTTAGTAGGTTTTATTTGGGGTTATGAAATTGTGCAAGGGCGCTTAACCGATGAATTTACAATAGCACTGGGTCATGATGCTGCAGACGCTATTGAGACTATTATAACCGAAACCCGCCAATCGGAGCAAAGTACCTTATCTACCTTGGTGGGTATTGGCACCATAATTTTTGGAGCTACTGGGGTTTTTTATCAGTTAAAAATGGCGTTAAATGATATTTGGAATATTACCGTACAGCCCAACGCTAGCTTCTGGAAAATCGTAACGGATCGTGCGTTAAGCTTTGCGTTTATTCTAGTTATAGGATTTCTACTTCTAGTAAGTTTTATCGTTACTGCAGCAATAAGTGCCTTAAACGCCTATATTAAAGAGGTGCTACCAGATGTTATGATTTATGTAGCTTATGCATTAGATTTCACGGTATCCTTGGCTATTATTTCTTTTTTATTTGCCTTAATGTTTAAATATTTACCCGATGCCAAAATAAAATGGAAAACCGTCTGGATAGGCGCCATACTCACTGCAATACTTTTTGTTATTGGAAAGTTGCTTTTAGGAATTTATTTTGGACAAGCCAACCCTGGTTCATTTTATGGTGCAGCCGGTATAGTTGTCCTTATCTTACTCTGGGTTTCTTATTCATCCATGATCTTATTCTTTGGTGCAGAATTCACCTATATCTATTCAAAAACTTACGGAAAAGGTATTGAGCCTACAGATATAGCCGTAGAAAAATAGGAGAATTCGCACTAGTTTTATTTCTTTTATAAGTCAGTTTTTGATTGAATATCATCCATATAAGTCAGAATAAAAAGACACTTTTAACCTAGACCTTAAAGCAAAAGTTATATGCTGAGTCATTCAATAAAAAAAATTTAATATGAAAACTAATGTTGAAAACAACTCTAATGATTATGATAAAAACCCTAAACCGCCCATAGGTAGATATATCATCTTAGCCATTTTTATACTTATGGTGTTATTTTATCTGGCCTATATTAATGGTTATGTCGCAGATTAATATTGAATAATACAAATTAAAACTTAATTTTAGACATGGGAGAATCAAGAATAAAAAACGAAGAGCAATACGAAGCCTTAAGAGATGAGGGCTACAGTAAAGAAACAGCTGCACGTATTGCCAACACAGAAAATGCAGGGAAAAAAGGAGGAAAAGCCTCTAAATATGAAAGCCGAACTAAAGATGAGCTTTACCAACAAGCCAAAAAAATTGGCATTGAAGGGCGTTCTAAAATGACTAAAGAAGAGCTTATTGATGCTCTTAGAAAATAACAACAGGCACTTTTAAAAATGAAGGCTATAAATCCAAACGTTATACGTCAATTTTTTATTTTATTGCTCATAGTATTAATGGGTAGTTTAATATTTCAAAAAATCCTACCCTATCTTAGTGGTATTTTGGGTGCTATAACGCTTTACGTAATCCTTTATAAACCCATGAACAAAATGGTTGCTAAGGGTTGGAATACCAACTTATCTGCGTTTATATTATTATTTATATCCTTTGTTTGCATCATGATACCTGTTGTTGGTTTGGGTCTTATGATGATGAGTAAAGTAGAATATGCTGTAGACAACTCACAAAAAGTTGTTAATGCTGTAAAAAAGCAATTTGAGAACTTAGAGTCTTATACAAATATGGATTTGGGTTCTAATTTTGATACCAGTTCTATGACTTCGTGGCTTTCGGATAGTCTTCAAAATTTTGCTGGTGGCACCTTCAATATGAGCATTTCTATCTTTATCATGTATTTTCTGTTATTTTTCATGCTCACCAACATGAAAAGTCTTAGAGAGGCATTATTTGAATATATTCCTATAAAGGATAATAATCTTAAAAAATTAAGCCAAGATACTAATGCCAAAGTAAAGGCCAATGCCTTAGGTATCCCTTTAGTAGCTATTGGACAAGGAACTGTTGGTTTAATTGGCTTTTTGATATTTGACGTTCCAGATCCGTTTTTTTGGGCGGCTATAGTTACTATTGGTTCTATGATCCCATTTATAGGAAGTGCTTTAGGCACCGTTCCGGTAATACTACTCGCCCTTTCTAATGGGAATAATTTACAGGCGTTAGGTATTTTAATATATGGTCTCATTGCTGTAGGAGGTACAGATAATCTATTTAGACTTTACATCTTAAAACGCTTAGATGATGTTCATCCCTTAATTACACTTATAGGGGTAATTGTTGGCGTACCTCTTTTTGGTTTTATAGGTCTTGTTTTCGGACCACTCTTAATTAGTTTATTTCTCATCATTCTGCGCATTTATAAAAATGAATACGGTAGTGAAGCTCAAAAATTGTAGGCTCGTTTATACGACGTACTTATTCATTAGGCTTTTTAGTGAATAAAAATTTCTATTGAATAAGCCCTGCTCAAAAACGAGTTTGTATTTGGGTTCTTGTTGACATTTAAGCATCAGGTCGTTTCTAAATTTCAAGTGGTAGCGAAAGATGTCCATCTTTTGTAACGCATCAATGATGTCATTAAAAACGTTAATCATAATAAATTACATATTGTATCATTGAATTGACAAAAACCATTAGTGATGAAAATAGGAATAATTGGAAGTGGGAACATAGGTGGTAATTTAGGCAAGCATTGGGCAAGCGCTGGTTATGAAGTATTATTTAGCTCAAGGCATCCGGAAGAATTAAAGAGTTTAGTTAAAGCAGCAGGTAACAATTCAAAAGCTATGTCCACTACTGATGTTTTTGAATCGAATGCAGATGTTTATGTCTTGGCCATACCTTTTAAGGCCATAGATACCATTGCTGAATTGTATGCTGGTGAATATGCTGATACAGTGATACTCGATGCTACCAATCCTTACCCCGATCGCGATGGCGAAATGGCTGAATACGTTAGAGAAGCTAATTATAATGCTTCAGAATATATTGCTATGAAATTTGGAACTTCCAGAACCGCGAAAGCGTTTAACACCATACAAGCACAACACCTAAAAGACAAAGCTTTTAAAGCAGAAGATCAACTAGCGGTTCCCTATGCGGCCCAAGATGAAAAAAGCAAATCCGTAACCAAACAACTCATTGAAGCTATTGGATTTGATCCTGTTTTTATTGGAGACCTCACCGATACAAAAGTAATGGACCCGGAGGGAGAACTCTACGGTATTTCGGTGACGCGAAAAGAACTGTTAAAACTACTAGAGAAAAAACGCTGGTATTAACATTAATAGGCATAGCAAAAGTTACAAACACTAAAAAAAAATATTATGAATATTATATTTGAATACCATGACGTAACAGCCAGTGAAAGGTTGGAAGAATTGGCGACAGAAAAATTAGAACACCTTCAAACAAAATACGATTTCGTGCATAGAGCAGACGTTTTTTTTAAAACCCAAAATAGAACAGATGATGAAGAGCAAATTTGTGATATCCGCCTAAGCATGCCCGGACCTCGGTTATTTGCCTCCTCTAACGCAGAAAGTTTTATTTCGGCGCTATCAGAATCTATAAACGAATTAGAAATTCAATTAAAAAAGTATAAAGAGAAAATGAATGTGACCTAAAAGGTATCAGGAAAAATTTTTAAAACCTCATTTTAATGTTTGCTTAAATATTAAAATGAATTGTTGGTTGGTTTGAAGATGATCTTATAACAATTAGATTATAAGGTCATCTTTTTTAATTGTGGCTTCTCACAGTTAAAAAAGTAATATAAGCGATACGGATGTAAGTTCTGATGAATTGAATTAATTTTCTTAGTTATTAAGTTAAAAGGATTCCTAATCTTATCCCAACTTTGTTATATGTTATTATAAAAGTTAATGTAACCGATTTTAAAAATACTTATAGCAATTAATCGGGATTACTGCGATCAAGAATCAACAAACTTAAACTATTTTGATTAGGGATTTAAAAATTTAGTTAGGTTGGTAAAACGGGCTACTTCTTCTCAGGAAAATTGCCCGTTTTCTTTATTAAACAAAGCATTATGGAAAAATCAGAATTAAAAAGCGAGAAAGACTTTATAACACTCTATCAAGATAAGGGCTACAGCCATAATTACAGAGTTTCTAATGGTAAACTAGTAGATTTAGAAGATAAATCAAGTTACGATACAGAAGCCGTATACATTGTTGCAGAACATAGGTTTGAGGGCATAAGTAACCCTAGCGACATGTCTATCTTATATGTTATAAAAACCAAGGATGGTAATAAGGGCACCATACTAGTCAACTATGGCCCGTCTAATGCCACAGATATTGCTGAGTTCTTCAATAATATTCCTAAAGATAACATATCTCAAGAGGCGAATGTATTGGTCTAGATTATTCTCATCATAACCTTATTTAAGTACTTTCACTGTTTAAAGAATCATTTTAATATAGTTTATTAAATCATAAAACGCATATGTTTGACGCATGCGTTTTTTTGTATAAACAGTTTTATTTCTTAAGAAGAAATTGTATTTTTAAAAGCTACTATTACTTTAGCAATACGTTTTCTGACCTAATTTTATTTTAAAAATGAAAATGAATGTACAATATGATTACACTTTGCTGTGTAAAACGGTTTTAGAAAACGTTTTAGACCGCTATGGCTTAAGTTATAACCTAATCAGTACAGGAGAAATTACCATTACCTCACAGCTCACCCCAGAACAACAATCTGAACTTGAGCAAACACTAAAGGCATATGGCATTACAATTTTAAAAAACACTCAGGATATCTTGGTACAACGCATAAAAGATGCCATTACTGAATTATTACATGACCACACAAAGAATAGAACATATAATGTTTCTACTTATTTAGCAGAAACTTTAAACTACTCTTATTCACATTTATCGGCCGTATTTTCAGAAAGCACGCACACTTCTATAGAAAACTTTGTAATTCTCAGAAAAAGTGACGTAGCCAAGCAACTTATTATAGAAGATCAATTAACACTTACCGAAATCGCCTTCAAATTAAATTACAGCAGCGTAGCTCATCTTTCCGCACAATTTAAAAAAACTACAGGCCTTACACCATCTCAATTTAAGCGTATTATTAAAAAACGTAAAACTCAGACCATCAGGTCTTAAATTATTAGGATGAAATTAAATAATATAAATATAATTTTAGCTGATGACGACCCTGACGATAGAATGCTCTTTAATGATGCTATAAATGACATTGCTATAGCCACCAACCTATCTATGTATCCTAATGGTCAAGAACTAATGGATTATTTGTTATCTGACGATGTCATACTACCAGAAATTATATTTTTAGATTTAAATATGCCTATTAAGGACGGGATGGAATGCTTAAAAGAAATTAGAAAGACAAAAGGTTTAGAACACCTATGCGTTGCCATTTATTCTACTTCTTCTTCAGAAGAAGATATCGAAAACACCTTCGTAAATGGGGCCAACATTTACATTAATAAACCCAATAGTTACAAAAAATTAAAGGTGGCACTCAAAAGAGTTTTACAAATGAACTGGCAATACCATACATCTTCTTTAAATATGAATAATTTTTTATTGCGACTTTAAATTGAATACCTCCATAATATGCCTGTAAAAAAATTAGCTAAAGCTTCTAAATTTTTTATAGTGACGCTTTTATTAGCGTTAAGTTTATTACTGTTTATTAGTTATAAAGGTTACCACCAAGTCAACCAGCTAAAAACAGCGGCTAACTTAGTTTCGCACACTCTTAAAGTAGAAAATGAAATAAACAACTTGTTTTCGCACTATGCAGATATAGAATCTACTATATACAAAAGTTTTTTAGAGCAAGGCCGCCTTAACCCAAAGCTACTTGAGGCCCCCAAGTTAAAAGCCAAAAAATCTTTTAATCTTTTAAACCAACTTACACAGGATAATCCATTGCAACAAAAGAACTTAAAACAAGTTAGAAACCACCAAAAAGCACTTTATAAATATATTGACACGCTGTCTACGGCAAATGATTATAAGGATAAATTTACAATTTTAGCCATTCATACTAGCGCATTAGAGGATTTAAAAACAGAACTTTTAAACGAGGAAAATGAATTACTTATGTTGCGCCAAAAAAATTATTTATCCTTCGGTTTCTTTACCCCTTTAATGCTACTATCACTTTCTATATTCTTCTTTATTGTTTTTATCTTGTCCTTCTGGTATTTTAATAGACAAAGAAAAGCCACCCAACGCACCAATACGTTTTTAGAAGGTATACTCTTTAACAGTGCAGACATTATTTCATTTTTTACACCAGTGTATAATGCTCACCATGACATCATAGATTTTACCTTCAAATTTACCAATAAGTCTATAGAAAATGTATTAGGTGAACCACCAGAAATATTTAAAAATAAAAGAATATCTGAAGTTTTACCGGTAAACTTTGAAAATGGAGTTTTTGATGAAATGGCTCTAGCGGCTAAGGAGCAAGAACCACGTGAGTTTAAAACTTTATTTACGTATAAGGGCAAAAATACTTGGCTACGTACTAAAGTCATGCCCTTAAAAGATGGTGTACTAACAAGTTCAATAGACGTAACGCTTCAAGAAAAAAACAAAGTTGAACAGAAAAAACTAACCAAAAGACTCGAAAAACAAAATTTAGAATTGCTTGATAATAGGGCGTTCTTAGGAAATATTTTTAAAAGCGTGTCTGAAATTATTATTAACCTAGAATGCATACGAAAAAATGATGGACGTATAATAGATTTCAAAATCTTGTTTATTAACGATGCCATTACCCGATTAACAGGCCATATTGCGAGTGAAATTATAGGAAAACACCTTGCCGCTTTATATCCATCAATAAGAGAAAAAGCGGTTTTTAGCCAGCTTATTGCCTGTGTTAAAGATGAAGAATTAATTGATTTTGAAGACCATTATGACATAGATGGCAAATTGTATTACTTTAAATTTACAGCAACCAAACTCAATGATGGTGTTACGGTCACTACAAGAGAAATTACTCAAGAAAAACTACGCGCCTTAGAACTTGCCAACCTCAACTTAGAATTAGAAATACAAAATTCTATTTTTAATGAGGCAGAAACATTGGCTAAGGTAGGCAGTTATCATATAGAAACTGAAAGTGGAAATTTTAATTGTTCTAACAATTTTTTTAATATGCTAGGTTATGCTCCTCTCGATGCAGAGCAAACCATAGATACTTATAAAACCTTAATACATCCTGAAGATATAACATCATATGCCTTACATATAAAAGATATTTTTAATGGAGATTCGCCTGAGCCCTTTATTTATCGTGCTAAAACCAGAAAAGGCCAAACCAAATATTTAAAGACCTCTGGACATTTTGAAGCAGGTCTTATGAAAAATGTATTCATTGGCGTCGTACAAGACGTTACAGAAGAGATAATGGCAGAACAAAAATTACGGTATAAAAATTTAGACCTTGAACATTCTAACGCAGAGTTAGAGTCATTTAATAGAGTAGCCAGCCATGATTTGCAAGAACCCATGCGAAAAATACAACTGTTTATTTCTAGAATTTCAGATGCAGAAGTAGAAACGCTCTCCGAACATGGACAAATGTATTTCGGAAAAATAAGAACCGCTGCTAACCGCATGCAGAATTTAATTAAGTATTTACTGTCATATGCACGTTTAAATAAAACAGAAAACGATTTTACTCAGGTAGATATTAACACCGTTATAAGAACAGTTATAGCAGACTATGAAGAATCTATTTCAGAGCATGACATCAACCTCGATATCGGTAAAATGCCCACTGTAACAGGCATTACCTTTCAACTAGAACAATTATTTGCAAATTTAATATCTAACTCCATAAAGTATAGGCGTGAAGATGTGGTTTCAAAAATTGCCATATCCTCTGAACGCATTTCAAGAGCAAAATTAGATGATTCATTTGTAAAAAAACACAATACATACGTACGCATCTCTTTTTCAGATAATGGCATTGGCTTTGATAACGCTCATGCCAAAAAGATATTCGATATGTTTGAGCGTCTTCACCAACGCCAGAATTACTCGGGTACAGGTATAGGCTTAGCCATCTGTAAAAAAATTGTACTCAACCATAATGGGCATATTAAAGCAGAAGGTAAAAAAGGACAAGGCTCTACATTTTACATTTATTTGCCCGCATAAAAAACAAACCAAATCAACTCAATAGATGCGCATTTTAGAGAAAGGGGTCTTTTATGCGCAGGGATCATGGCCCCAATTTTTTAAGCTATAACGCCAATCGGAATTTTCAATTTTACCGTCTGGTTCTTGAGCTTTATGACGTTTTATATAGCCGTTAACTTTTTTCATGTGGTCATAATCCTCATCAGTAAGGCTATCTTTGTTTTTAGATTGTATGTCTAGAATACGCTTTCCACTTTTATGACCAATTGCCTCACCGTCACCACTATCTTGTCCTACATTTTTAGAGGTATCTGTTTTTAGCCAGTTTTCTAGTTCATGGTGAGACATATTAACCAATTCATTAAACGCTTTATATATTTCTTGTTTTGACTGTGACATAAGAATTCGGTTTAAGAAGCACTGAGTGCTAAAGTCATTTAAAGATTTTTTTTTCGAAATAAAGTGAACATAACAGAACCTTATGGTAAGATTTAATCCAATACGTAGATTTCTTAATCCAAAACCTATGCGAACACAGCTTTATAACTGTGAAGTTTAATTATAAATAAAATAGTGGCTTTATTAAAATCTTAGCTTAGAACACTGTCTTACAATTCAATAATTTTGTAAATTATCCCATAAACAATGGGGCGGTGGTATGAATAAATTAAATCAACAAATAAGAAATGATATTATGAGTTTTCCATATTTATGCTTTCTTGACACTGTAGTTGCACCAAGTCGATAACATTTTCATGGCTCACATTATTTACCACCGAAAGTTCTGTACAGGCAATAACAACTATATAATCTCTAGCATATTTAGCGATTAAAGCATTGTAGTGGTCAACATTATAAGCTGTTTCGCTATAAGCATATACTTTTTGTCTTAAGCTATCCAAGAAGGTGATTGTTTCAGGAACCACTTCTACTAAAGAATGTGTGTCTACATAAGATCCAATATAAGAGCTATTACTGGTATGTCTGGTACCAAATATAACTATAGGACGATTTGGTTTTCGCTTCAATTCACTTTTTAAGAGCTGAAATGGATGAATAATTTGTAGCTGCATATTTAAATTATCTAGCAACTTATGAAGGGTCATATTAGGCATTAGCAATCTAAACTCAGGAGAATTGTATGCCTCTAATGCCTGATTAACCACCTTAGAAACTTTTTCTGTATCATGAGGTAAATGCGGATTAATATGATTAAAATTGAGCTGTTTTAAGAGAAATGGCAAGGTGGTATAGCCGCCAAACTTTTTAAAATATAGCTCATGAAGCTTTTTCTGATAAAATAATGTACTCCTGGCACCTAAGCCTAAAATTACTAAATGAGACATATTTATACGCGCTCTAGGATATAACTGTTAAAGTAATTTTTAGAATCACTTATTTTGGAAGTTTGAATTAAATCGGTTGAATCTAAAAATGATTGCAATATGTGGTCATCGTACTTCCTAGAGATTTCTACTTCAATTTTTTCACCTTCCTTAAAATTGAAGCTTTTACCCTCATTATTAAAGCACACCTCATGGTCAATTTCACTAACAAGAAAACTTTTTAAAATTCCTGTTTTTTCGTCATATTCGGGCTGATATCTAAAGTTAGATACATTAAAATTCGCTTTTAATTCTCTATTAATTCTATGTAATAAATTAAAATTAAAGGCCTCGGTTACTCCAGCACTGTCATTATATGCCGGCAAGACGATAGCTTTGGGTTTAATACGGTCTAAACCCAATATAATTTTATCACCTACTTGCAATGCGTCGCTTAGCTTAACTAAGAATTCTTTTGCAGCTTCATCTTTTAGATTGCCTAAATTAGACCCTAAAAACATGATGATTTTCTGGGAGGTATTAGATTTAATATCTTCTAAAACCCCAAAATATTCCCCTTGCTTTTTTTCGATATCAAGCGTTTGAAATTCTTTTTTTAATGCGATTTCCAGTTGATCTAAAGCGTGCTGAGAGATATCTATAGGCATGTACCTAAACTTATAGTTATTTTCTAAAAGCACTTTTAAAAAGGTTTTTGTTTTTTTGCCATCACCAGCACCGAGTTCTATCAAATCGATATGACTAGACGTGTTGAGTTTTAGTTTGTGTATAATATCCTCAGATTTGGTATCAAAAATTTCGTGCTCTGCACGAGTTAAATAGTATTCTGGAAGATGCATGATTTTAACAAAAAGTTCATCTCCTATCTTATCGTAGAAATATTTAGAAGGTAGTGTTTTAGGTGATTGGCTTAAGCCATTAAACACATCTTTTTTAAATTGTGTATTCATATTATTTTGCTAATCTTATTCCAGAAAACTGCCATCGCGCTTCTGGTGAAAAAAAGTTTCTATAAGTTGGTCTGCTATGATTTGGGGAGGTAGCAACGCTGGAACCTCTAAGAACCATAAGATTAATCATAAATTTACCATTGTATTCACCAGCTGCCCCTGTAGCTTTCTTATAATTAGGATATGGTATATATGCCGAATTGGTCCACTCCCAAGCTGCTCCCCAATTAAATTGTGCGTTGGCTACTTCCCACTCAAATTCTGTGGCTAAACGTTTATTCTTAAAATTGGCGAATGCGTGGGCCTCATAAAACGAGATATGCGTTACTGGAGCATCTAAATTTAATGGTTCTCTTCCTGCTAGGGTGTAAACATACCATTGGTTTTGGTCTTTCGCCCAATATAAGGGCTTCTTAATCTGTTGAGCATTTATGTACGTCCAACCGTCATCTAACCAATATTTTGAGGTGCTATAACCATTGGCCTCTATAAATTCTAAATACTCACCATTGGTGATCAAGCGGTTTGCAATTGCATAACTTTCTAAAAATACCCGATGCACATCCAACTCGTTATCGTAGCAAAAATCCTTACCGGTATAACCTATATCGTAAACCCCTTCCTTAACCTCTAAAAACTTTAGAGGTTTGGTCTCTGAGTTTGAATTATTATAGGAGGTATCGTACAATTTTGGATTTGTAGGATTATGGGACAGTGTAAATTTTATATCTGTAATTAATAATTCCTGATGCTGTTGCTCGTGATTAATGCCAAGTATAACTAGCTTTAGAATTTGTTTATCTGTTTGAGAAGAATTTAATAAGATCTCCATGTGCTTATTAACATAGCTTCGGTATTGATAAACGGTATCCACGCTAGGCCGAGTTATGAGCCCTCGATGTTCTCGAGATATACGTTTTCCTAAACTATTGTAGTAGCTATTAAAGAGAAAGTTATAATCTTCATCAAACACTTGGTAGCTTTTTAAATTTGGTTTTAATATCATTTCCTCATAAAACCATGTCGTATGAGCCAAGTGCCATTTAGGCGGGCTCACAAAGGCTTGTGCTTGTGGTATGTAATCTTCCACTTTAAGCGGATTACATAAAGTTTCGGTATATTTTCTAACTTCTTTAAAGCGTTTTAAAACATCCATTACTTAGAGGGCAAATAGTTTAAATTTAGAATTTTTCATTTTACGCGTTTCATTTTCAATATAATTTTCGTCTCTAATATTTTATAATAATAAGCAAAATATGAGAAGGCTAAAAGTAAATCTTAAAGGAACAGCATCCTTATTTAGTTCTGAAGCTGGCCTGCACTAAAAAATGAATGTTTTAAGTCTTTGCAGGGAATCATAGGTTTAGAACAAATACATAGATTACAAGTTTATTTATAAGAACAAAAGATACTTAACACCAAAACATTAAAGACTTGAAATGTTATTAAATCACATAAATCCAATTGTGATGATTAGCATTAATCCATAAAAAAACTCTAAAAGTTATTTTAGAGTTTTTTAAGTAAATTAAGTTCACGACGTTTTATATAATGTCGTTAACTAATAACTTTGTAAGTCTATTTTTCCTTTTTCGGCGTTTTCTGTATCTACCGTTTCTACGTCGTTCTTAGAAAAATGAGCCACTGAGGTCATTTTACTCTCGTAATTATTCCAATAATATGCGCTTTCCATATTAATATTAATGAGGGCCAAGTTGGGGTCATCTTTCCCATTAAACCAGGCTTTTAACATAGGATTCCATAATTCATCTATTTTCTTATGGTCAATAATATGAGTCGCATTACCATAAATGGATAAATATTTTTGAGCTTTATCATTAGAGGCAATTAGTTGTACTTTGTTGTCTTTTTCTATATCTCTAAAATGGTCGCTATCTCTTGCTGTAAAAAACCACAATCCTCCTTGTTCATCCATTTGCTGAAGTGTCATTGGACAGACCGAAAATGGTACTTTTTTAAGATTGGTCGCCATCATAAAAATGTTGATATGATCTAGAATACTTCTTACTTTTTGTAAGCCTTCTTCTTGTTCTCTAATATTGTTGGTATTCATTGTAATATTATATTTTAAGTTTAAGCAGCATGCACTCTGCATGCTTCTGCACAGGCACGACACGATGCTGCACATTTTTGGCAGTGTTCGTCATCGTGGGCACTGCATTGTTCTGCACACCAATCACAAACTTTGGCACAAATTTGACAATAGGCTTCTGCATACGGACTATCGGCCACCATAAATTTTATAGCCACCAAACAGGCTTCTGTGCATTGTAAGCAACAGTCAGGGCAAGCATTACTGCTATTTTTGCCTATCATTTCAGATAAACAATTTTGGCAATCTAAAAAGCATTGTTGGCAAGCTTTAATACACGTGTCGTAATTGGCAATCATGGATTTTATTTTTTTTAATTTAGTCGTTGTCTCGTTGTAATCGCACTCATGAACCTTGAAGTCTTTTACAATTTGCCTTAAAAAGCATCATAATAAAATGTATTATAAGACGCTTTCTAAAGGCTTGGATCTAAATGTTATGCATTTGCTTCTTGTTCGGCATGCTTGCCTTCTCTGGTTTCTTCAATAATTTTATCGATAAAAGCGGGTAGATCTTTTGGATTCCTACTAGTTACAAGGCCAGAATCTACAACTACTTCTTCGTTCACCCAATCAGCGCCAGCATTTATAACGTCATGCTTTATACTATCATAAGAGGTTACGGTTCTATTTTCTATGACCCCCGCACTTATAAGTAGCCATGGTGCATGACAGATGGCAGCTACAGGCTTTCCTTTTTCAAAAAATGATCGAATAAATTTAAGTGCATCGTGGTTGGTTCTCATCGTATCAGGATTAACGACTCCTCCTGGTAATACCAAAGAATGATAATCTTCAGCATTGGCCTCATTAATACGTTTATCTACTTTTACGGGCTCACCCCAATTATTCTCATCCCAACTTTTAATTTCACCATCACTTATAGAAACCACATCTACTGTGGCACCTTTAGACTTTAAGGTGTTTAATGGCTCAAATAATTCGGATTTTTCAAAGCCATCTGTTGCAAGAATGGCTATTTTTTTGTCTTTTAAAATCATGTGCAGTTTGTTTTATGTGATTATACTTTTCTTGCCTTAAATTAAATTGATTCAATTGTTTTCCTTAACTACATAAATTATAATATGAACGCTATTAGGTAGTGCGTTGTCATTGTGAATTGAGTTAAATTTAGTATTTATCGCAATAGTGAATTCAACCTTTAAATCTTAAATTATAGCAACTGAAAATTATAGAGACTTTATTATGAAGAATACAGATGACAACAGAAAATTTAAAAGAAAAACAGAACAATCACATCCTACAAATCCAGATCAAGTAAAAACAAATAAAGATTTTGATGTTAATAGCGACACGATTAAGGAACAACAGAAAAACAATTAACTGTTCTTTCTTTTTAATGTGAAAACACCTTTCAAAATAAATTGAAAGGTGTTTTTTGTTTTTAACGCCATTGCATGGTGCTTATTATACTATAGCATACTATGCCTTAGCACTTCCTTTTCTAAATAAGGAAATAACAAAAAGTACTAAGAATACAAAAAATAAAATTTTTGCAATTCCTGCAGCGGCACCGGCTATTCCGCCAAATCCTAAAACTGCAGCTATAATGGCTAAAACGATAAATGTAATTGTCCAACGTAACATGATATATATTTTTTAAATTAATAATTCAGTGTATCTTCAAGATGAGGAATTAAACTAATTTGTATTAACGCAAATCATAATTAGATTGACGATATAAAGGTGTTAATGTATGCTAATTTTTTTCTTCTATAATTGAATTCATTAAATATCGAAAGCCTTTAGGCGTTGTATATCAGCCTGAATTTGCTGAGCATGCACTTCTAAAATTTCTGACGTTTTATCCGTTAAATAATCCGTTTGCTTAAGTGCAAACTCATATTCGTATAGTAGAGATTCTTCGTGGTAAGTAGCCTTGGTTAAGGACACTTGATCAGGATCTTTTCCTAAAATCACCTGAAGGTTAGTATGCAGCTTTACAAACGCTCCAGTAACAGAACCACTAGACTTAGACCGAACACTGAATGATTTTAATAAATGAACAATCTGATTTTCAAATGCTCTTCTCTCATTAAACTTTTCTTTATAAAATGAAATTAGCTGGTCAGACTCAGAAATTTGCACAAGAATACGAAACCGTTTAACTGAGTCTTTTACAGCTTTTCGAAGCTGTCTCAACTTCATGATTTGATCTGACTCAGGCTGCGATGCATCTTTAACCTTCATATTTCTTTATTTTTCTTAACCGCTTCTATCTTCCTTATCCTCTTCATAGTTGATTAGAATTGCTATTGAGGTCTCGTTGGTATATATGGCTTATATAAAAAAGCGCTATAATCGTATTTTACTTAATTGTCCCTTCGTTTAATTCATCGGTATTGGGCGACCCCCCATGATTGCCATTCTTGATAGCTTCCGGAGATTTATCGAAATTACCTCCAGTAGCTTCGTATAAAGAATATACATCAATACTTTTTTTTATTTGAATAGCTTTGGTTCCAACAATCGCTATAGGCCATAGTAACAATGATGGCTCTTTCTCAATCATTTTTAACCAATCTGAAACTTTATAATCCTCTTTTTTATTAGCTGGAGTAACAGCAGACATATCAGACTTAAAAAGTTCTTCTACCTTTACATCCATTAAATCAGCAATTTCTATCCAAACGGTATCTGGTAAAGGGCTTTTATTGATATTTATGATTTGCAGTGATTTATCTAGACTCCGTATATAGGATAGCGCTTTTGTTCCTAAACGGGAGTCTTCAGAATAAATATAAATAAGTTGGTTTTTATCTTTTGCTAGTACACCCATAACGTCTTTTTCTCTTTTTTATTCGAATATAGTTGTAGCACTTAAATAGGATTAACGCTAAACAATGTACTATTAACTAAAAACGCATTGTCAAAGGCCAAAATCTTTACATCTATGGCTTCTATGTTGTTTTGCGCATCAGTAAGTTCTCTAAGGTATTGCGTTAATTTCATTAGGCATTGCACTAAAAGACCTTTCAATAAACTCTTAATTTTAAACAAAGAAAGATGCAGTGCAGTAAGCATCATTATTTTACTGCAAATAAAATATATATTATATGGCAATTTTTTCAGATGATACTGAAAGTAAGCTAAATGGCTTACTCGAAAGACTATACGACGCAGAAAAAGGCTTTAGAAAAGCTGCAGACAATGTAGATTCTTCTACATTAAATTCATTTTTTTTAAAGAAGGCAGAAGAACGCCTCACCTTTATAACCGAAATGCGTAAGGAATTATTAGATAATGGCTGTGAAATCAAAGAACATAGTGGAAGTTCAGCCGGTTCTGTACACAGAGCTTGGATGGATACAAAAGCTTTATTCTCTTCTGATGATGAAGAATCTATGCTAGAAGAAGTTCAAAACGGTGAAAAAGCCGCAATAAAAGATTATAACGACGTTCTAGAGGACAACAAGTTACCACTAACAACAGAAAGTATTTTAAAAAAGCAAAGAGACGCTATTGAAGAAAGTTATAAGCGTGCAGACTATTTAGAAGAAGCGCATTGAACATAATTTTTAGTTGGTCAGTGAAGTTAGTTGATCGAGAGCGCCTTCGGGCGCTTTTTTTTCTCCTTAATACCAGGATTTATATTATCATCTACTGCTTTTTACAGAAACTATTGCCTTAGAAAATACAAATATAATGACTCATTTCTTACTGAATTTATTACCCCTAAACTAATAACACCCTCTAAAAGAGGGTGTTGTTTTAGCTTAAAATTTGTGGCTGTAATTATTCTTCTATATTATTTTTTAGATTACTATTTTGTGAACTTCCTAGGCTATGATGCCTATTTTCCTCATCATTTAGACGTTTTTCTGAAGTAGGTTTAGCCTGTTCTCGCCCTGGAATGTCCAAATCCTTACCTTCAAAATCTACGGGATTAGTTCTCTTCCTAAGATGAGTATCTTGGCCTCCGTCTGTTCTAAGAGATTTGGTTTTAGCACCTAAGGCATATTCGTCCTCTTTAGTCAAATCGGAATTGTAATCTGTTTTTTTGTCTGTTTTTTTCTTCTCTTCTTTCATTTTAATTTATTTTATATTATTTATTACCAAAAATTAAAGATTTGGCATTGACAAATTCTCTGACGCCCAATCCGCCATGTTCTCTTCCAAAACCTGAATCCTTCACACCCCCAAATGGCATTGCCGGATCTGCTAGACCAAAAGAGTTGATAAATACCATGCCCGTATCAAAATAGTCTCGTGCCATTTGTTTTGCCTTTTCTTCATCTTTTGAAAAAATACCACCACCAAGGCCGTATTTACTATCATTGGCAATACGCATAGCATCGGCATCATCTTTTGCCTTTATTAATGAGGCTACCGGTCCAAATAACTCATCATCATAAGCCGGCTGCCCTGGAGATACGTTACCCAAAACGGTAGCAGGATAGAAAAACCCATCACCTGATTTTAGCGTTCCTCCGCATAATATTTCGGCCCCGTTTTCAACGCTTTTTTCTACTTGTTGGTGAAGTGTTTCACGTAAGTCTTTTCTTGCTATAGGCCCCAGATCTACATCATCGTCAGTAGGGTCACCTATTTTAATGGCTCTCATTTCTTCTACAAAAGCGTTTTTAAATTCCTCGTACACAGACTCAACAACTATAAACCTTTTGGCTGCAATGCAAGTTTCACCATTATTATAGATGCGTCCTTTTACACATTTTTCAACAGCCAGTGCTACATCGGCATCGTTTAACACAATATAAGCATCATTACTCCCAAGTTCTAAAACTACTTTTTTTAGTTCTGCCGAAGCTTTTTGTCCTATATTTCTACCGGCATCAGAGCTACCCGTTAAGGTGACGCCTCTAATTAAATCATGCGAAATGATATCATCAGATTGGTCGTGGCTTATGATCAAGGCCTGAAACAAATTTTCTGGCAGGTCTGAGTCATTAAAAATATCTTGTAAGAGTTGACCACAACCCGTTACATTAGAGGCGTGTTTTAGTAACACGGCATTTCCTGCCATAAGGCTAGCAATAGCGTAACGCACCACTTGATAGGCAGGATAATTCCAAGGTTGTATGCCATAAACAATGCCTATGGGTTGAAATGTAAGAATGCCCTTTCCTCCATTGACCAATTCTCGCTCATCACTTTGCAGTTCTTCTTGCCCTTTATTGGCGGTGTACTCGCATATGGCTGCACACAAATCGACCTCTTGATGACTTTGAGACAATAGTTTACCCATCTCTTCGGTCATAAGCGCTGCCAGATCCTCTTTATGTTTTTGTAAACTTTTACCAATGGTTTTAATAATTTTACCCCTCTGCTCTAAACTTTGATGACGCCAATCTAAAAAAGCAGTTTGTGCATTTCTAATTTTTTGTTCTAACACCTCATCAGATATATAATCATATGTTGCTAGGTCTTTTCCTGTATTTGGATTTATTGTTGTAACTGTATTACTCATTTCATGTGGTTTTTATTGCTGTTCTGTTGGAAGAATATGCACATCGTTAATATTAACTCGACTAGGTTGTGAAAGTGCGTAATAAATGGCTTCTGCTATATCATCAGCTTCGAGGCGTGTCATTTCTTTCATACCAGATAATTGCTCTTTAATATCGTCATCTGTAATGGTGTCGAGCAACTCTGTATCTACAGCTCCAGGTTCAATTGATACGACATTGATGCCGTGACTTGGTGCCAATTCTTTCCTTAGACCTTCAGAAAACATTTTTACTGCTGCTTTTGTAGCGCAATAGACAGCACCACCCGGAAAATAATTATAAGCAGCGGTAGACGAGATATTTATTATATGTCCGCCATCACTATTTTCCATTAAGGTGGGCAAAACCGCGGCTATGCCGTTTAAGACTCCTTTAATATTTACGTCAACCATGGTATTCCACTCATCAGTTTTAAGCTTCGCCACATAGGATAACGGCATTAAACCCGCATTATTTATAAGGACGTTTATAGTTCCGTATGCTTCGGTGGCTTTATCCACCACATGCTTAAAATCTTCGGGCTTAGTGACATCTCCAGTTACAACCATTGCATGACCTCCTTCTGAATTAATCTTTTCTTTCAAAGAATTAAGTTTATCCTCTCGCCTAGCAGTTAACACAACTTTAGCTCCGTTTTGAGCAAGTTTTACAGCTGTTGCTTCACCTATTCCGCTAGATGCTCCTGTTATAATAACGACTTTATTATTCATTTCCATAAGACTATTTTTTTTTAGTTCAATTAATTTTTAATGTTATGAAAGGTCTGCTTTTAGCGGATTATTTATTGATGCAATTGAAAGAGATGTTAACCTATTTCCATAGACTTTTGGAACCTGGTCCCACCAGGCGTTACACAACAGTATTTATTAAGTGAGGGAAATAGCGTCTAGTATAAATATGGGGGTTCAAATAATAATTACGCGCGTGCGCACACACAAGGCTTGTTTTGAGTTAATCATGATTTGAATGTAGTCAACTGCAACCTACCTTGATACTTATATTTGATATAGAATTAATTAACATAAAAAATTACAAACAAAATGAATCAACAAGGAAATAATATATTAGGAGTTTTACTAGGCACTGCTGTAGGTGTTGGAATTGGGGTGCTGATTGCACCAGACAAAGGCAGCGTAACCAGAAAAAAAATAGCTGATAATGCTGTAGCTGCTAAAGACACCATATTAAGTGAAGCAGAGCAACTTAAAGCAGATATGTCTGATAAAGCTGGTACTTTACGAAATAATGTAGCCGATAGTTTATCATCGAGAAAAGCAACATTAGATAGCCAACTAGATGATATTGTTACTAATGCCAGCTACAAGGCAGATGATGTTATTACTTCTTTAGAAAAGCGCTTAAAAACATTGAAAGCGAAGAACAAAAAATTGCAAACTAAGTAATGGCGGTTTTTGATTCCTTAGATCATACGACAGATAAAGCAATACAAAATGGTGAAGATTTTTTAAAAACGTCTGAAGCATATTATGAATTGAAGCTGTTTCAGGTATTGTCTGTATCCTTATCATTGATTGTAAAATTTACAATTGTAGCTAGTCTTAGCTTAATTGCTATTGTATTACTGTCAGTAGCAGCCGCAATAGGATTAGGACAGGCTTTAAATAATCTTGTGTTAGGATATATCTTTGTCGCTTTGTTTTTCGTGGTGTTAGCTGTTTTTGTTTATACCAAAAGACGAAAAGTAGAGCGCAAGGTCATTAAATCTTTATCTTCAATAATTTACAAATAACACTAAAAGATGAGTAGAGGTTACAACAGTTTTGATCAAATAGCAGAGGACTTAAAAATTTTAAAACTTAGAAGGCAAATTGCGATAGAAGAGTTTAAACTTGTTAAATCGGAATTTAAAGATGATTTATCATGGTCTAATTGGCTAGATACAGCCTTTAGAACCTTAGGTAAGGTCGGGATGCTGAGATTAGCGAAGAAAATATTTTAATTTTTAAAATTTTGCCCTTTGATACAACCCTCTTTTTTAGGAGGGTTTTTCTTTTTCTACATATGGTGAAATTCATCCCTAAAACTTTACGATCAACTTCACATCCTTGAATATCAGCAAATACGACAATTATGTAATAGAAACCAAAAATTGTATAACGAAAAACACTGGTTTAGGAATGATCTTTACATTATCAAATCAACTAAAATAAAAATCATGAGAATCATTGACATTAAAGCAACGAATTTTGACACTATATTTAAACAACTAAAAAATCATTTTGGCGGTACGCTAAAACACCATTTAAAAGAACGTATTCTTGATATAGAAAACGATGAAGCCTTGGGTACTATTAGAGGTATTACCACCAAAGGAGGTATATCATATTTAGAATTTCACATGCGATTTACCGAAGATATACAGCTTACTCTAGCTGCATCTAAAAAGGCGACTGTGAATTTTGCCTATTGTTCTGAAGGTAAGATGACACATTCATTTCGAGCTTCAGGAAATCGTATTGAATTAGAGGCTTTTCAGACCGCCATAGTAGCTAATATAGAAAACGAGCACAATACCATTTATTTTTGTAAAGACGAACCGCTATGCGCAACCGTAATTACCGTAAATACATTATTTGGCACTTCGGAAAATTATGCTATAAATACGCAACTCAGAGAAAAATTTATATCTAATGCTACCAAGGATGTTCAATATGTCGGCTCATATAATTTAAAAATAGCGCAACAATTAAAACGTATTCAAGCCATAAAGCAAAAAGGATTGGTAAGAGCTCTGCTAGTAGAGGGTTTAGTTCATGTGATCCTCGCCTTAGAACTAGAGCAGCATAAGCAAGATTTGTTATCTCAAAAAAACAATACTGGATCGCTTACCTCTAAGGAAATGAAGAAAGTAAAAGATTTATCTGAATTTATAAATAACTACCCTGAAACCTCTTTAACCGTAACAGATTTATCTCATAAAATAGGGCTTACCTCTTCAAAATTACAAGAAGGGTTTAAATTAATGCACAACACCACCGTCAACAATTATATTAGAGACGTAAGAATTAAAAAGTCTGAAGAATTACTAAAAACCACTGATCTCAATATTTCTCAAATCCTTTATACTTTAGGATTTTCAAGCAGAAGTTATTTTTCTAAAATTTTCAAAGAAAAATACAATTGTTCGCCTAGCACGTATAAAGCACAAAATAAGTTAGCTGTTACAGCATAATATATATTAGTTTGTTAGTTAGTTAAAAAACCTCTTTTTCAAGAGGTTTTTTTTTAATCGTCTATAATTATTTTTAGATTGTAGTTTTATTTATTAACTATAAATGCATGTATAACTCCAGGCAACCAAGCTAACATAGTTAACAGAATATTAATTAATAATGTTCCACTAAGACCGTGATTTAAACCCACAGCCAAAGGGGGAAAAACGATATTTAAGATAATTGTTAAAATTGACATGGTCCTTTTGTTTTAAAATTCATATTAAAGTTACGACTCATCCTATATTCAATTGATTTAATACATTTTAACATTAACATTATTAGATAGCAATACCTTTAGCCAAAAGGTTTAAAATTTTATGAAGAATAGTCCAATTTTTGGCTTTAGAACATTCTAATTGCGAGGGCTCAATAAAATGGCTGGCACTAACCCCTCAGACATTTAAGCTAGAAAGAATTGATATGAAGCCTTTATGCCTCTGTGAGCAGATAGTTAATTGAAGGATTTGATAATTTTGAAAACCATGCAAACAAAAAAACCCCCAACCATTTAAGGTTGAAGGTTTTAAGTACTGAAGGCGGGACTTGAACCCGCACGGCCATAATGGCCATTGGATTTTAAGTCCAACGTGTCTACCAATTCCACCACTTCAGCATAAAAGTTACACAGTGTAACTTAATTGGTAATTATTTAGAGCGAAAGACGGGATTTGAACCCGCGACCCTCACCTTGGCAAGGTGATGCTCTACCCCTGAGCTACTTTCGCAAAAATTAAAGATCGAATCGCTATAAAAGCGGATGCAAATTTAAAATTTTTATCAGAAATAAAAAGACTTTTCATAAAATAAAATGAATTTATTTTATGCCTGCTGTTTCTTACTTAACATACGCTTTATCTCATTTAATTTCATTAAGGCTTCTACAGGTGTCAGTGTGTTAATATCTGTATGGATAATCTCGTCCTTAATTTGTTCTAACAAAGGATCGTCTAAATTAAAGAAACTTAATTGTAAATCGTTATGCATGTGTTTCACCTTATCGGTAAGCTCTTCACTAGAGTGCGATTGCTCTAATTTTTCTAGTATTTTTTGAGCTCTTCGTATCACTTGTTGTGGCATTCCTGCCATTTTTGCCACATGAATACCAAAACTATGTTCACTGCCTCCTTCTACGAGCTTACGCACAAATAACACTTTATTTTTAAGTTCTTTCACGGATACATTAAAATTCTTAATCCGTTCAAAGGTTTCAGTCATTTCATTTAATTCATGGTAATGCGTCGCAAATAAAGTTTTGGGTTTTGACGGGTGCTCATGCAAATATTCACTAATAGCCCAGGCAATAGAAATACCGTCGTAGGTACTGGTACCTCTTCCTATTTCATCTAAAAGTACCAAACTGCGATCTGAGATATTATTAAGGATTGAAGCCGTTTCGTTCATTTCTACCATAAAAGTAGATTCCCCCATAGAAATATTATCACTGGCACCAACCCTCGTAAAAATTTTATCTACAACGCCTATTCTAACCGATTGGGCGGGCACAAAACTACCTATCTGCGCTAAAAGTGTAATTAAAGCCGTCTGTCTTAAAATAGCTGATTTACCCGACATATTTGGCCCGGTAATCATGATCATCTGTTGGCTGCTTCTATCTAAAAATAAATCATTAGCTATGTAAGGAGCATCGGCTGGCAATTGTTGCTCTATAACCGGGTGTCTTCCAGCTCTTATATCTAACTCGTAACTATCATCCATTACAGGACAAACGTAATTGTGCGATTGTGCTAAAGTTGCAAAACTACTCAAGACATCGATCTCGCCTATGAGATGTGCATTTTGTTGAATAGGAATTATAAATTGATGTAACCATTGCACCAATTCTGAAAAAAGCTGTTGCTCAATAGCTAAAATGCGCTCTTCTGCCCCTAAAATTTTAGTTTCGTATTCCTTGAGCTCTTCGGTAATGTACCGTTCTGCACTAACTAACGTTTGCTTTCGTATCCATTCTTCTGGCACTTTATCTTTATGCGTATTTCTGACTTCAATGTAGTAGCCAAAAACATTATTTGATGCAATTTTTAAGGACGGAATGCCTGTACGTTCGCTTTCGCGCTCTAACATCTGGTCTAAGTACTCTTTACTAGATTGTGATAGCCCTCGCAATTCATCCAATTCTTCAGAAAAACCAGAGGCGATGGTGCTCCCTTTTAGAATATGAACAGGTGCATCTTCATTGATAGATTTTTTTATGCGCTCTCGTAATACATCGCAAGCATTAAGCTGTGAACCTAAAATACTTAAAGACTCATTGTTGCAGTTTTCAATTTCAGATTTAATAGGTAAGATAGCATCTAGCGATTGCTTTAACTGCACAATTTCTCTTGGGCTTACCTTGGTGGTGGCTATTTTAGAAACAAGTCTTTCAATATCGCCTATTTGTTTTATTTGTCCTTGTATACGTTCTAATATGGATGAAGACTCTAATAGGTAAGTTACCACCTGATGCCGTTGACGAATCTTATCGGGTTGTTTTAGCGGTAGGGCTAGCCAACGTTTAAGCATTCGCCCTCCCATAGCAGATATGGTTTTATCAATCACCTCTATGAGCGTAATGGCGTTACTGTTAGTAGACTGAAATAGCTCTAAATTGCGAATGGTAAATTTATCCATCCAGAGATAGTCGTCTGTGGCTATTCTAGATATAGTTGCAATATGTTCTAATTTATGGTGTCTTGTTTCGCCTAAGTAATGTAATACCACTCCTGCAGCAATAATACCTTCGTATAAATCTTCAATACCAAATCCTTTTAAGGTCTTGGTTTTAAAATGCTTAATAAGCGTTTCATAGGCATAATCTGACTGAAACACCCAATCTTCTAAATAATAGGTATGAAAGTCGAGACCAAAGGTTTGCGTGAAACGTTGTTTACAGGCTTTTGAAATAAGCACCTCACTTGGCTTAAAATTCTGAAGCAATTTATCGAGGTATTCTGCATCGCCTTGAGCTACTAAAAACTCGCCGGTAGAAATATCTAAAAAGGAAATTCCTAAGCGCTGTTTATCGAAATAAACTGCTGCTAAAAAATTATTGGATTTAGATTGTAGAATATCATCATTTAGAGCTACACCAGGCGTAACCAATTCTGTGACGCCACGCTTTACAATTTTCTTAGTTTGTGAAGCCTCTTCTAACTGGTCGCAAATTGCCACCCTGTGTCCAGCCTTTACTAATTTGGGTAAATAGGTATGTAAGGAATGGTGCGGAAAGCCTGCTAACTCAGTTTCACTTGTGCTTCCGGCTCCGCGCTTAGTTAGAATTATATCGAGAATTTTGGCCGTTTTAATGGCGTCTTCCCCAAACGTTTCATAAAAATCACCTACCCTAAACAATAGTAAGGCATCAGGATACTTTGCCTTGATCGCATTGTATTGCTTCATTAAAGGGGTTTCTTTTTTTGCTTTTTTGGCCAAGGCTTTTTTTATTTTTGCATCACAAGAGAAGTTGCTAATTTACTTATATTTTCAACGATTGTAAAACGACCGAAGTATAAGTTATTTACAGCTGTTGATAATTTAAATGAGCACATCAACACTTGTTTAGACCGCATTTAAAATGAGAAAACTTAAGAATAGCGAATTAGACCGTTTGGACGTTGAAGCATTTAAAGCCGCCAAAAAGTCTCCCATCATGGTAATTTTAGACAATATTAGAAGCCTTAATAATATTGGTTCAGTTTTTAGAACCAGTGATGCATTTTTAATAAAACACTTATTCCTCTGTGGAATTACCGCCACTCCACCTCATAATGATATAAGAAAAACAGCACTTGGGAGTACAAAATCTGTAGATTGGTCTTATGCCCAAGATACTGCTACTATAGTTAAGCAACTGAAATCACAAGGGGTTATTATTTGTGCTGTAGAACAAGCCGATCGGGCAACAATGCTTCAAAATTTTAAACCCGAGAAGAATAAATCGTATGCCTTCGTCTTTGGTAATGAAGTTAAAGGGGTAGCTCAGGAGGTTGTGAATTTATGCGATCATGTTATCGAAATACCGCAATACGGCTCTAAGCATTCTCTGAACATTGCGGTAAGTACAGGTGTGGTATTATGGGATGTGTTTTCTAAATTGACTTTTAAACCTGAGTAGAACAAACAAGTTCTTCTATGCAAAAGCGCATAAAATTTCCGTGGCCAACCAAAAAAGTGATGGAGCAAATTTACAAAGATCACCTTTGGGGAGGTATTGATGAGGATTTTTACTCTGGAGAAGGTTCACATCATGATAGTATTGTACAACCTTATCTCGCAGCTACGATAGGTTTTTTAGAATCGCATGACGATCCTTTGACCGTTTGTGATTTAGGTTGTGGAGATTTTAATATAGGCCGGCAGTTAACACCATATGTTAAATCTTATGTAGGTGTAGATATTGTAGCGTCTCTAATTAAGCGAAATCAGGATTTATACGCTAATGACCATATAACATTTAAGTGTTTAGACATTTCTAAAGACCGCTTACCACAAGCCGATTGTGCCATTCTCAGGCAGGTACTTCAACACTTATCAAATCAAGAAATACAACAAATTTTAAATCAGCTTAGACGTTATAAATATCTCATTTTAACCGAGCATATACCCCAACAAGCATTTACACCTAATAAGGATAAAATTGCTAGTCTGGGCATACGATTAAAGCAAAATAGCGGTGTAGATATTTTGGTAAGTCCGTTTAATTTTAAAATTATATCCAAGAAATTACTGCATGAAATAATCCTGTCTAGTCGCCAAGGTAAAATTTCCACTTGTTTGTTTACCTTACCGTAATGTGCTATCTAATGACTAGCGTTTATTTCATTTAAAAGCCAAAGATAATCAGACCTATACTTTACAAAATCTCTATTTGAAATATCTATAATCTTTACATTAAGTTCGTTCTGCCCTCGTAAGAATTCGAGGTATCCAGTATTTATCTTTTCTAAATATTCATTTTTTATAGCTTTCTCATAAGTCCTACCCCGTTTTTTTATATTTTTTTGAAGGCGTTCTGTATTTTGATATAAATAGACATAAAGGTCTGGTTTTGCAATATCTTTATACACTTGAAAAAACAGCTTCCTGTAGAGACGAAACTCGTCTTCTGGCAAAGTAATTTTAGAAAAAATAAGCGATTTATATACGTCGTAATCGCTAATAATAAAATCTTTGAATAAATCTAATTGAGACAAGTCATCTGAAATTTGCTGATAACGATCGGCTAAAAACGACATTTCTAAGGTGAACGCATAACGCTCGGGTGACTTATAAAATTTTGGTAAGAACGGGTTATCTGCAAAACGTTCTAATATAAGCTTAGCATTAAAGTCTCGCGCCATTTTAGTAGCCAAACTGGTTTTACCAGCCCCTATATTTCCTTCAATAGCGATATAATTATAATCTCCGAAAGTATACTTGTTTATGGGGTTCTTTAAATTAAAATTTACAGGTTTTATGACCGATGTATCCGAGCACTCTAATCGTAACCATTCTAAACTTTTACCAAATACAGGGTGGACCACATCTTTTGCGATATCGCATAAGGGTTTTAGCACAAATTGACGTTCTTGCAACCTCGGATGAGGAATTTCCAATGATTTTTGAACAATTACCTCATCCCCATAAAGCAAAATATCTAAATCTAATTCTCGCGACTCATAACCATTGATTTTTGTTTTTTTTCGACCTAAGTCCTTTTCAAGTTGATTTAGAATCTTTAAAAGTTGAAGCGGTTTTAAGGTGGTGTCGACTAATAGACAAGCATTTAAAAAATCATCCCCTTCAAAACCAAAAGCTGATGTTTGATAAACCTCTGAAATCTTTTTTACAACACCTACATGCTTAAATATTTGGTCAACAGCGTACTGCAGGTTCTCGTATTTGAGACCTTTATTACTACCTAAACCAATGTAGACTGCTTTTGAATGTGTCATAAACAGGACAAAATAAATAAAACAAATATTAATAGTTTATCTTTGTAGCAACTATTTATCTACAATTTTTAATGCATCTAAAAGACAAGTTATTAGCCCAACGAATTTATCTTTTTTTAGGAGCACTTTTTATAACATCTTTAGTCGTATCTAATCTCATATTTCAGAAATTTTTCTACTGGTACCCGTTAGATATAGTATTTTTTAACACTAAGCTTTTTGAAATTTCAGTGGGTATATTACCATACCCTATTACATTTTTAATTACCGATTTAATTAGTGAAATTTATGGAAAACGGCGCGCTAATGAGGTTGTAATAGCAGGCATATTTGCCTCCTTTTTTTCCATGTTTATCATTTACACAGCCAATGCAGTACCAGCCACATCGTGGTCTCCTGTTAAAGACAATATGTTTACTACAGTTTTTGGCAGCACAGCCATCGCTGTTCTTGCCAGTATGATGGCCTATCTCTTAGCACAATTTGTTGATATACAAATTTACCATTTCTGGAAACGGTTAACACGAGGCAAGCACCTTTGGCTACGTAATAATTTTTCCACTTTTCTCTCTCAGTTTGTAGATACAGCAACGGTACTTCTTTTGTTGTGTAGCTTTGGTAAAATTGAATGGAGTAAATTTTTAGGACTTCTTATCGCGGGGTTTTTGTTTAAAGTTATTATTGCTATTATAGACACCCCATTTTTATATTTAGGAGTATATATGTTTAGAAGGCGTTTTCAACTAAAAGTAAATGAGGAAATTAACTTAGACTAATTCCTTTATAGCTCACAAGTTAACGTTAAAAACCTTCGTAATTATGCTAACATTTTTTATATTAAAATATGATTAAAAAAATATTTAAAACCTTAGGAATTATTTTGGTGATATTATTAGCCATATTGGCTATTATCCCGTTATTTTTAGAATCTAAAATCGATACCATTGTAAAAAATTATGCCGAAGAGAATTTACAAGCAGAATTGCGGTTTGATGATATTGATTTAAGCCTTATTTCTAGCTTTCCCCAAGCCCAATTAGCTATACAAAATATAGAGATCGTAAACCGCGCCCCTTTTAATGATGAGGTATTATTAACGGCTAAAACGCTTAGCGTAGAGCTACCTATGCTTCAGTTAATAAGCCAGGGCGATGATCCGTTGACCATAACAGAAATCTTTGCTCAGGAATTTCTTCTCTCACTAAAGATTAATAAAAACGGTGCCACCAATTATGATATTTTAAAAACGGCGAGCACCACAGATTCAGAAACATCAACATCTTCTCAAAAGGAATCGTTCAGTTTTGATATCCGTAATTATGAGATTGAAAATAGCGCCATACATTTTATAAATGAAGCGGCAGATTTTAACCTATCGGTTACTAATTTAAACCATCAAGGGGAAGGGAGTTTTACTTCGAACAGCTCTCTCTTAGACACCAAAACCAATGCGCAACTTACCATAACCTCAGATAGCACTACCTATATTGCCAATAACGATATACGATTAGATGCGGTTATAGATATGGATCTAGATAATGAAACTTATACTTTTAAAGACAATAGTGGTTATATCAATGCATTACCTATTACGTTTGATGGGTACATTAAAATTTTAGAAGATGGTCAAGAACTAGATATGTCTTTTAAAAACCCTAAATCTTCCTTTAAATCCTTCTTTGAACTCTTCCCACAGCGCTATGCTAAAAATATAAATCAGCTCAATACTGAAGGGGATTTTACCCTGAATGGATTTGTGAGAGGAGTGTATTCAGACGCCACTATTCCAACATTTAATGTGCGTTTGCTATCTCAAAATGCCGCTTTTAAATATGATGACCTCCCTAAAAAAGTAGAACAAATTAATATTGATGCAGTCTTAAAAAATACTACTGGTATTACCGAAGATACCGAGTTAGATATTAACCAACTCAGTTTTAAAATAGATAAAGACCAATTTAATAGCCAATTGCATATTAGACAACTTACTACCAACATGAAAGTTGAAGCGCAACTAGATGGTGTTTTAAATTTGGCTCATTTGAGCCAATCCTATCCCTTAGATCTTCAACAGCAGCTTAGCGGTATTTTAGTTGCAGATGTTAACACCAATTTTGATATGGATGCTATTGAAAATAAGGCATATAAGCGTGTTAAAAGTTCTGGCCAATTAGAACTTACGAATATGGTATTCTCTTTAGATGAGATGAAACACCCTATCCAAATTAATACTGCCAACTTACAATTTGCGCCAGAGCGAATACGCTTAAATCAGTTTGAGATGGTCACAGGAGAGAGTGACATGAAAATTACTGGAACACTTGAAAATTTAGTGGGTTTCTTTTTAAAAGACCAACAGTTAAAAGGTGAATTTGATCTAAATGCCAAAAAATTGGTTATAGCAGACCTGTTAACCAAAGCAGAGGATAACCCTAACGACGTTAATACCGAGAAGACATATAGCCCTCAAATTCCAAAGTTTTTAGATGGTAAATTTGTAGGTAACGCTGCAACGGTCATATACGATGACATCGCACTACAAAATGTCACGGCTGAATTAACGATTAAAGATCAAGTCGTCAACTTAAAGAACGTTTCTTCAGACCTGTTTGGCGGAAGACTGGTGGCTACAGGGTTAGTAGATACTAAAACTAATGAGCCAAAGTTTGAGATGAATTTAAACATGGATGCATTTGATATTGCCAAGTCTTTTACAGAACTAAATGTTTTACAGGCTCTAGCACCCATTGCCAACGTCCTAACCGGCAAGATAAATACAGATTTGAGTTTTAGCGGCCTTTTAAATGACAATTTCGCCCCACAACTCAATAGTATAAATGGTAGCGCCTTTGCACAGCTTTTTAATACCTCTCTTAACGCAGAGAACAGTCCGATGTTAAAAACTTTAAGTCAAAAGGTAAATTTTTTAGAACCCGAACAATTAGAATTAAACGATGTTAAAGCCAATCTTTCATTTGAAAATGGTGGTGTAGTCCTTCAGCCATTTACAGTTTATGTTAAAGACATTCCTTTAGATGTTTCTGGAACACATAATTTTAATAACACGCTAAATTACGACGTAACCATGCAAGTGCCCTCTAAATACTTAGGTGCTGAGGTCAATCGGTTAATAGGTCAAATAAATGACGAAGACGTTAATAATATAACCGTACCAGTAACCTCTCACATTACAGGAACTTTTAAAAATCCTGAGGTTACAACAGATCTTTCTGAGAGTGTTAGTAATTTCACCCAGCAACTAATTGAAATTCAAAAAAAGAAACTCATTAATAAAGGATCTGGCGCTGTTACCGATGCTTTAGAAGGGCTGTTTAATAACAAAGAATCGGATTCGACCCAAAGTTCTAAAAATGAGAATACTATTAAGAAGACTGTAGAATCGGTTTTTGATAAATTTGTCAAGAAGAAAAATACCTCCACCAAGAAGGATTCTATAGCAGAAAACCAGAATTAAAAGCGTATTTTTGCAAAATATTGTTAATAATGTGAATTTTATTTGGAAAAGTAAAATATATCATTATAATGGTAGTTAGTAATAATTAAAACAGATATATGAGGCAATTAAAAATCACCAAGCAGGTTACTAATAGAGAAGATAAATCCTTAGACAAATACTTACAGGATATAAGTAGAATTCCATTAATAACCGCAGACGAAGAAGTTGAACTTGCGCAGCGCATAAAGAAAGGTGATCAGGTTGCATTAGACAAATTAACTACAGCCAACTTAAGGTTTGTAGTTTCTGTGGCTAAACAATACCAAAATCAAGGTCTAAAATTACCAGATCTTATTAACGAAGGTAATGCAGGCTTAGTAAAAGCCGCTAAGCGTTTTGATGAAACCCGTGGATTTAAGTTTATTTCGTATGCCGTTTGGTGGATAAGACAATCTATTTTGCAGGCCCTAGCAGAACAATCTAGAATTGTAAGACTTCCGTTAAATAAAATAGGTACCATTAATAAAATAAATAAAGCCTATTCTCATTTAGAACAAATAAATCAAAGACCGCCTAATGCTGAAGAGATTGCTAGAGAATTAGATATGAGTGTTAGAGAAGTAAAGCAGTCTATGAAAAATTCTGGTAGACATTTATCTATGGATGCCCCTTTAAAGGAAGGAGAAACCTTTAGCTTATATGATGTGGTTAGCGCTGGTGAATCACCAAATCCAGATAAGCAGCTCATGCAAGAATCGCTAACTGTTGAAATTGAGCGTGCATTAGAAACCTTAACTCAAAAGGAAAGCGATATTATAAGACTTAATTTTGGTATTGGTAATCAACCACCAATGAGTCTAGAAGAAATAGGTAGCATTTACGATCTTACCAGAGAGCGTGTAAGACAAATAAGAGAAAAAGGTATACGTCGATTAAGACACGCCAGTAAAAGTAAAATTTTAAAAACCTATTTAGGATAATTAAACGTATAAAAAACTAAACGAACAAATACATGATTAAAATTGAAATTAAAGAAGGTGAAAATATAGAACGCGCTCTTAAGCGTTATAAGCGTAAGCATAGGAATGTACAAATTATGCAAAACTTAAAAGAGTCACGCTATTTTACAAAACCTTCTGTACAAAGACGAAAAGTTATTCAAAAAGCAGAATATATTCAAAAATTAAGAGATCAAGAAGACATTTAAATTGCATCTCGTTAGTTCAAAACTTCGTTAAAATAAAAAAGCCACTTAAATAAGTGGCTTTTCTTTTGAGGAATCATTACATCATCGCTCTACCTGAATTTTTCTTTTTCAATTTTAATATCAACAGGTTGTATGGGTCGGTCTTCATAGAAATGCTCAAAAGTTTTATCTGTAGAATAATCATCTGTGAGCACGTTATACACCATTATAACAACAAATACTTGTCCTAACACCGTTAAATAAAACACCCAATTAAAAGGTAAATTTAAGGCAGACATTATTGTAACCGTTATTAGTAATAACGTTGTTATAACAATATATACAAATGGAGAAACCTTCATGTTTTTTATTTTGTTTAAAGATAACTAATATTAATTAAACAAAATAGTTTTTAACGTCATTATAACAAATTAAGCTTCTACATAGTAATGTCTACAACAAACCCCTCGTGACTTCTTACATTAAAAACCGTATGGTCTTCAAAAATGAGGTATTGACCTTTTATACCCATAAGCTTTCCTTGGTAATTATTTGTTTTATCTAAATTGAGACTTTTGGGTTTTTCAGGATATTTTTCTACCGGAAAGTGAATATGGGTTTCTTTTTTATGATGAACTACATAAGGCTGAACTTCTTGAGGCAAAAACGGTATTAATTTGTCGCGCCATTTTATTAAGTCTTCATCTTTAACATCGTTCTTAAGCATATTGCGCCAGTTAGTTTTGTCGGCAACATGAGATTTAAGTTCTACCTCAGCAATTCCAGCCAAATATCTATTTGGTACTTCAACGATTTCTATAGCCTCGTGAGCTCCTTGGTCTATCCAGCGTGTAGGCACCTGAGATTTTCTAGTAACACCAACCTTAACATCGCTAGAATTGGCCAAGTACACAATGTGGGGTTGTAATTGCACCTTTTTTTCGTAGTTAAGGTCTCTATCTTCTTGGTCTAAATGTGCTTTACTTAGTTCAGGCCTCATAATCCACTCGCCAGCTAATGGTTTTTCAAAAAAACAGCGTTTGCAAAAACCTTGTCTAAAAATGGGCAGAGCACTACCACAGCTTAAACATTCGTAGCCAATTTTGGTTATTGTTAGTGTCTTATGAAGAAGTTGATTTACATTAATGAAATCCGATTTAAAAATCATGTAGTAGGCAATAGGATCTAAGAATTCCGTGCGCATTTTAGTAAGTACACCAGTGTAAAGCATAAAAGAATTTATTATTTTTAACGTTGTAAAGATAACTATTAGATGCCAATACCTATTGTAAATTCCATTGCTTCCTGGTTCTTAAAGAAACGGATTCACCAAATTCAGTTATTTTTAAAATATCCAGCGGAAGTTCAAGAAGAGTTGCTATTTAGTTTACTTAAACTTGCTAAAGATACCGAAATCGGTAAACGCTACGATTTTGCCTCTATAACAAATTACAAGACGTTTAATGAAAGGGTTCCCATTGTTAATTATGAAGCTATTCATGAGCAAATAGAGCGCTCTCGCCGAGGAGAACAGCAAATTTTTTGGCCAAGGCCTATAAAATGGTTTGCCAAGTCGAGCGGTACAACCAATGCCAAAAGTAAGTTCATTCCAGTAAGTCAGGAATCTTTAGAAGATTGTCATTATGCAGCCAGTAAGGATTTGCTCTGTATGTATCTTAACAATAATGAAAATTCCCAATTATTTACAGGCAAAAGCTTACGATTAGGTGGTAGTAAAGAATTGTACAAGGAAAACGGCACTGCCTTTGGTGATTTAAGCGCCATTTTAATTGATAACATGCCTTTTTGGGCAGAATTTAGTAGCACCCCAAGTAATAAGGTTTCTTTAATGAGCGACTGGGAATCCAAGATGCAAGCTATTGTTAATGAAACCATCGAAGAAAATGTTACGAGTTTGGCTGGCGTTCCTTCATGGATGCTTGTACTTTTAAACAATGTGTTAAGTACCACTGGTAAATCTAACCTGTTAGAGATTTGGCCCCATCTGGAGGTTTATTTTCATGGTGGTGTGAGTTTTAGTCCCTATATAGATCAGTACAGAGCTATTATTCCTAAAGAGACTTTTAAGTATTATGAAATTTATAATGCCTCTGAAGGCTTCTTTGCTATTCAAGATCAAAACTATTCTAGAGATTTATTGCTCATGCTGGATTACGGTATTTTCTATGAATTTATACCCATGGATACTTACGGCACACCTGAACAAAAGGTCATTCCTCTTAGTCAGGTAGAACTTCATAAGAACTATGCGGTTATCATTACGACCAATGCAGGACTGTGGCGTTATAAAATTGGGGATACCATTAAGTTCACCTCTTTAAATCCACATCGTATAAGAGTATCGGGTAGAACAAAACATCATATTAATGCTTTTGGCGAAGAACTAATCATAGAGAACGCCGAAGATGCCCTAGAAAAAGTATGCCAACGTACCGGTGCCGAAATTGTTGATTATACTGCGGCACCCATATTTATGAGTGGCAAAGATAAAGGCGCGCACGAATGGATTATGGAGTTTAAGACTCCCCCAGAAAATCTAGAATATTTTAATGAGTTATTTGATAACGCATTAAAGTCATTAAACTCAGATTATGAAGCCAAGCGTTTTAATAATATGACGCTTAATAAACCACAGATTCATGTAGCTAGACCTCGACTATTTTACGATTGGTTAAAGGCCAATGATAAGTTAGGTGGGCAACATAAAGTACCTAGATTATCAAATACCCGTGAATATGTTGAAGCCCTATTAGAATTAAATCATTCCTAAGATACTTAAGATCTTCCGTTCACCGATATTTTTAAACCTCAAAAGCTGTATATCGATAAGATAGGTGATTAAACTAAAAAAACTATTAGCTTAGGTTAATGTCTATTACTTTAGTTACAGAATTAATGTGCTATTAATTATTCCCTCTACATAATATATCATTGCAATGTTAATTTAATCAATCCTTAATACAACAAAGCCCACAATTTCTAATTTGACATTGTGGGCTTTCGTTTTATGAACAAATAAGGCTTTACTTATGAAACGGCCTTAAGTTTTTTTAGCGTTGATTTAGATAGCTTCTCTTCGGCATAAGCTTTTGTAACGTTAAGCTTTTCTTCACCAGAGCCAGGCATCTCAAACATAGCTTCGGTTAAAATTTCTTCGCATAATGAGCGCAAGCCACGAGCACCTAATTTATATTCTATAGCTTTATTAACTATGTAATCTAAAGCTCCGTTGGTAATACTAAATTCAATATCATCCATTGCAAAAAGCTTTTCGTACTGTTTTATGATGGCGTTTTTTGGCTCGGTTAAAATAGCCCTTAAAGTTTTAGCATCTAAAGGATTCATATGAGTTAGTACCGGCAAGCGACCAATAATTTCTGGTATTAAACCAAAATCTTTTAAATCTTTTGGAATAATATATTGCAATACATTGTCATTGTTCACATCATTATCTGTTTTAATACTGCTGTAACCAATAGCTTGCATGTTTAGGCGCTTAGTAATGACACGCTCTATACCGTCAAACGCACCACCAGCAATAAACAATATATTTTCTGTGTTGACCTCTATAAACTTTTGATCGGGATGCTTACGCCCACCTTTTGGTGGTACATTTACCGTAGTACCTTCTAACAGCTTAAGTAGCGCCTGTTGAACTCCTTCGCCAGAAACATCTCTAGTGATTGATGGATTATCGCTTTTCCGCGCAATTTTATCAATCTCATCTATAAAAACAATACCTCTTTGAGCTTTTTCTAAATTATAATCTGCTGCTTGAAGTAGACGTGTTAAAATACTTTCCACATCTTCACCCACATAACCCGCTTCTGTTAACACCGTAGCATCTACTATAGCTAAAGGAACGTTAAGCATTTTTGCAACCGTTTTGGCCATCAGGGTTTTTCCGGTACCCGTTTGCCCAACCATGATGATGTTACTCTTTTGTATTTCGATATCATCTTCTGTTTTGGGCTGTAATAACCTTTTGTAATGGTTATATACTGCAACAGACATGACGCGCTTGGTAAACTCTTGTCCAATAATGTATTCGTCTAAAAAGGCTTTAATCTCTTTAGGCTTTCTTAGCATTAAATCTGCACTGAGATCCGAGTCTGCTTGTTTAGATTCTTCTAAAACGATACTATAAGCTTGCTCAATACAACGATCGCAAATATGTGCATCTAAACCTGCTATAAGTAAGCTAGTCTCTGACTTTTTTCTACCACAAAACGAGCATTCTAATTCTTCTTTAGCCATAAATTTATGTATTCTAATTCTTTAAAACGTTTACTTACGTTCTAAAACCTCATCTATCATTCCGTATTCTAACGCTTCATTAGAACGCATCCAATAATCTCTGTCAGAGTCTTTTTCAACCTGCTCATAAGATTTTCCAGAATGTTTAGAGATAATATTATAAAGTTCTTCTTTAACTTTTAAAGTTTCTTTCACAGCAATTTCCATATCTGACACCTGTCCTTGAGTTCCGCTCATAGGCTGGTGTATCATAACACGAGAGTGCTTTAATGCCGAGCGTTTGCCTTTTTCGCCAGCGCAAAGTAAAACGGCAGCCATTGAAGCAGCGATACCCGTACATATCGTAGCCACATCTGGTTTCACAAACTGCATGGTATCGTAAATTCCCAATCCAGCATAAACGCTTCCACCAGGTGAATTAATATAAATTTGGATGTCTTTTGAAGAATCTACACTTTGTAAAAACAACAATTGGGCTTGAATAATATTAGCAACTTGATCATTAACTCCAGTGCCTAAAAATATTATTCGGTCCATCATTAAACGCGAAAACACATCCATGGCTACAGCGTTCATCTGACGCTCTTCTATAATGTTAGGCGTTAAATTTGTAGGATACATGCTAGTAATAATATTACTGTAATGCGCACTATTGACCCCTTGATCTTTAATGGCAAATTTTTCAAATTCTTTTCCGATATTCATATAGTATTATTTTTTGTTCTTTTATTAAGATACCTCCTATTTTAATTTTGCATTAAAACAAGAGAGCGTAAAATAAGGTTATTTTACGCTCAAAGATACTAATATTTTTTAGCTTCTGCTTACTCTTTAAAGCCCTCAGAACCTAGATGATTTTGCGTAAAAGCTATAGAGCTGTTAGCTGTAGGCTTCCTTTACAAAATCGTCATAAGTGATTTTTTTAGTCTTTAAGTTAGCCTCTGCCTTATAGAGTTCTAATAATTTTTGACTAGTTAACTGTTCAGACAATCGTTTTACCTCATCCTTGTTAGCTAATATTCTAGCAGCAATATCATCTAACTCTTTCTCTGAAGGATTCATCTGCCCAAATTGTGCCATTTGCCCTTTTATCATTTCCTTAGCATAAGCCTTTAATTCTTCGAACTGTACCTGAATATCGTGCTTATCTAAAAGTCTACCTTCTATGAGTTGATAGCGAATACTCTTTTCTGACTTTTCGTATTCTTCTTTAGCCTCATCTTCGGTCATTGCTTCCTCACCGGAACTCTGCATCCATTTTTGAAGAAAGCTTGCAGGCAGTTCAAACTTCGTACTTTCAATAAGGTATTCTGTGACGTCATTTAATAACTTTTGATCTGATTGTTGTGCAAATTGCTTTTCAGAGTCTTCTTTGATCTTTTCTTTAAGCTCCGTAACGGTCTTCACATTACCTTCACCAAAAAGCTTATCAAACAATTCTTGATCTAGGTCAGCTAATTCTCTTTTGTTAATTTCGCTTATTTCAAAATTCACCTCTACATTTAAACCGTGAGCCTTATCGTGGTCCACCTTTAAAAAGGTCATTAGGTCATGGTCATCTTTAAATAGGCCTTTGGTTTTAAGGCTGATTTGATCTCCAACCTTAGCACCTATAAATTTCTTTGTGTTGGTTTTGCCTTTTATTTTATCTAAAGTAAGGGTAGCTGTATTTTCTATCCCTTCTTCTTCATTAGAAAAAACGCCTGTAATTTCTGAGTCTTCATTCACCTCAGACTCTGGTACGATTTTACCATATTGCTTCTGAAGATGCTTCACTTGGTTGTCAATCATCTTATCATCTGCAACGATGTTGTAATGGGTAATGGCTTTTTTTCCTTTAAGATTCACTTCAAAGTCTGGTGCTAAACCTAGCTCAAACTCAAATGTAAAGTTCTCAGCATCCCAGTCCAAGTCATCCTGTGGCTTTGGTAATGGGTTACCTAAAACATCTAATTTCTCTTCAACAAGATATTTTCCTAAGGCATCCTGCAACAGTTTGTTGACCTCATCTACTAAAACAGCCTTACCGTATTGCTTTTTAACCATTCCCATAGGCACATGCCCTTTTCTAAAACCAGGTATGTTGGCAGACTTGCGATAATCGCTAAGAATTTTCTCTACTTTATCACTGTAATCTTCTTTAGCAATATCTACTTTTACGACGGCATTTAATTCGTCAATGTTTTCTCTTGTAATATTCATGCTTAACTGATACTAAAATTGGGCTGCAAAATTACAATAATTTTCGCAACCCAACAATTATTTAAAGTCCTGATTGTGACTATTTTTCTTTGTCGCTCAATAAACCGTGAAGCAGGGACTGTAAGAGTGATAATAAAATACTAAAAATTATCGCTGTGAACCATCCGCTTACCTCGAAACCTCCTAGCAAATTACTGGCTAGAAGCACTATTAGGGCATTAATAATTAACAAGAATAAGCCAAGCGTAACAATGGTTACTGGTAGCGTTAGAATAATAAGTACAGGTTTAACAAAAAGATTAAGAATAGCCAACACTAAGGCCACAACTATGGCATCTGTATAACTGTTAACGGTAACTCCACTTAAAAAATACGCTATAATGAAGACGGCTAAAGCATTTAATAAGAGTCTAATAATTAATTTCATAATGTTTATTTGATTTGAAAAACAATAGGAATACTAAAAGGTACTGTGACGGGTTCGCCCTTAATGTACCCCGGTTGTATTCTTGGCATTTTCTCCATCACTCTTCGCGTTTCTACAATAAGTGCTGGATGCGCTGCTTTTATATCTAAATTAGTTAAAAATCCTAACTTATCAATTTTAAATGCCACAAAAATACGTTGTCTACCAGATAAGCCGAGATGGCTTACTGTTTCGGTATTAAAATTAGAAAGGATGATATTGGCTACATTTTCATTCAAACATTTAATTCTATTCCTGTTTCCAAAGACCGTTTCGCAACCAGGAAAAACCGGAACTTTTTCTATGACTCCGTCGGGTACGACAGTAGGTCTGAAAGGCATACTATCTTTAGCAGTATTTATCCTTTTTATTTTTTTGCCTTTGCTGTTATAATGAGTCCATTTTTTAGAAAACGCACCATTCTTATAGGCTCCTTTCCACACCAAGTTGTTTTGCGCGTCGTACCGTTTTTCCAGATCATGCTTTTTATCTTTAAACATTGTGCCTTCAAGTTTTATGGTCCCATCAGAGTAATATTGTACATAAGACCCTTGCCTATATCCGTCATGATACATGACTTTCCATTCTAAGAAACCATCCTTTGAGAAATACCTCCATTCACCATTTAGCTGGTGATTTAGATAAGTGCATTCCACAGCCTTTGATCCATCTGGTCTAAACGATTTATAATATCCCGATTTATAAGCACCCTCTGATTTTAAGGTTCCATCTTCGTAAAATACTTTCACAACATAAATTTCACCAATCAACTCTATTTTTCTGCTTATAGCGCCACTGTCGTAAAAAGTGGTCTCAGCCCTATCTAACCTGCCATTATTATAACTAAATAGTCGTTCAATTTGGCCGTTTTTGTGATAGGTTTTCCATTGTCCGTCTCGTTTACCATTTTCATATTGGCCGCTAATTTTAAGTTCACCAGAAGGGTAGTAGTCGGTAAAGGGACCTTCTTTTACAGGTTCTTTCTGTTGTGCATTTAATTGCAGACCTATTACAAAAAAGATCAGGGGGATAAAATATTTCATACGTAATTTTAAGATTTTGTAAAGGTCATGACTGCGTTGTAAAACTCTTTTGGGTTTTCAGCGTGCAACCAATGACCAGATTTGGATATGGTAATGATTTGTGCCTTAGGGAAGTGCCTTTGAATAATAGCTCCATCTGAAGAACCTATATATTCTGAGTATTCACCTCGTAAAAATAAAGTGTCTTTTGAAAATGTAGCATGGCTTGGTAGTGCTTCACCAACTTCAGAAACATTATCTATTAAAGCTTTTAGGTTTAATCGTAAAGCCAAACGACCCTTTTCTATCCAATATAAATTTTTTAGTAAAAACATTCGTATTGCGGGTTCTTTGATATAAGCACTTAGGGCTTTATCTGCTTGGCTACGACTTTTAAGAACGTCAAAATCTAATTGATTCAATCCATTAAGTATGGCATCATGATGAACAGGATAATAGCGCGGAGAAATATCCGCAACGATTAATTTATGCACTAAATCTGGGTGTTGAGAGGCGAATAACATTGCTGTTTTACCACCCATAGAATGTCCTAAAAGAACAATGTCTTTTAAATCCTTGGCTTGGCAATAACTTAATAAATCATCTGCCATATATTGGTAATCAAAATCATCAGCATGCGTGCTGCGGCCATGATTACGTTGATCTACCAAATGCACCTCAAACCCGTTTTCAGAAAAATCTGTGCCTAAAGTTTTCCAATTATCACCCATTCCAAGAAATCCATGGAGAATTATTAAGGGGCGACCTTCACCTAAAATTTTTGAATATAATACCATGTATGAGATTGTTCTTTAATCTTGTAAATATTGAAGATAACGCTTTATGACTTGTTCGGCACCTTGGTAAATGCTTTCGGTAATAAGGGCATGACCAATAGACACTTCTAACAAGCCCTTTACATGGTCTTTAAAATATTTTATATTCTCTAAGGATAAATCATGACCCGCATTAATACCCAATTGCAATGTATTTGCAAGATTAGCACAGGCTGTATAAGGGGCTACAGCCTCTTTCTTATCCTTTGAAAAATTGCAAGCATAGGCTTCAGTATACAACTCAATACGATCTGTTTCTACCGCTTTTGCTCCTTCAATATAATGCAAATCTGGATCTACAAAAATAGAGGTTCTAATATTATTGCGCTTAAATTCACTTATAACCTCCTTTAAAAACGACTGGTGCTTAATAGTATTCCAACCTGCGTTAGAAGTTATAGCGTCTTCAGCATCTGGGACGAGAGTTACTTGAGTTGGTTTTACTTGTAATACCATTTCTATAAATTGAGGAATGGGATTTCCTTCAATGTTAAACTCAGTATGTACTACAGGTTTTAGATCATAGACATCTTGGTAACGTATGTGTCGCTCATCTGGTCTAGGATGAACAGTAATTCCTTGGGCTCCAAAAGCCTGAGCATCCTTAGCAAATTGAACCACATTAGGTACATCACCACCACGACTATTTCTCAAGGTGGCAATCTTATTTATATTAACGCTTAATTTTGTCATTGTAATGATTTTAAAATCCAAAAATACGAAGTAACACACGCTTATTGTGCTATAATTTAGTTAATTTGCAACATAGAACGCACAACTATGCAACTAGAAGATCTCATTATAAACGATGTACAACCTTTACAGGTAACTGAAAAAATAAGTGACGTACAACTGTTACTAAATCAACTTACCTATTCCCATGTTCCTATAATGAACAATGAGGTTTATGTAGGTTGTATATCAGATACAGACGTGCATTGTTTTGAGTCACATCTCGTCATTTCGGACTGTTTATATGCTTTAGAAGGGTTTTTTGTAAGACCCACCACAAATTGGCTTGATGTTTTAGAGGCTTTTGCCATTTACAGTACCAACATTATGCCTGTTTTAGATAAAGATAACCGCTACCTTGGGTACTACGAGATTAATGATATTATAACTTTATTTAATGAAACACCTTTCCTGTCTGAAGCCGGAGGTATTTTAATTGTTGAAAAAGGCATGAACGATTATTCGTTTAGTGAGATTGCACAGATTACTGAATCGAACAATGCTAAAATTCTTGGGGCCTTTATCTCTAAAATTGATGGTGATTTAGTACAAATTACCTTAAAAATAGGAAATACAAGTCTAAATGAGGTGATTCAAACCTTTAGAAGGTATAGTTACAATATCATATCTGGGCATGAAGAGGATTCTTTTTTAGAAAATCTAAAAAGCCGTTCTAAGTATTTAGATAAATATTTAAACATTTAGAAATGAAAGTTGCCGTTTACGGACAGAGTTATTCAAAAGAAAGCACCACCTCTGCGCTCTTAATTCTACTCACAACACTTAACAATAATGACTGTGAGGTTCACATAGAATCTCAATTTTATGAAGCGCAAGACGATTACTTAAATGCAAAGCCTTTTACAGAATTAGATCATAGTTATGATATGCTTGTGAGTATTGGTGGCGACGGCACCATACTTAGAGCTGTAACTTTTATCGGACATCTTAACATCCCAATTGTAGGGATCAACACAGGACGTCTAGGGTTTTTAGCCACCATATCACCAGAGGATATTGAAATGGCTATTGAACAAATCGTAAAAAAGAATTACAAGATATCCGAACGCTCTTTATTATCGGTAGCAACGCAACCAGAAAACAACAACCTATCATTGGCAAATTTTGCCTTAAACGAAGTTGCGGTTAGTCGAAAAAATACGACATCAATGATCATCATAGAGACCTATTTAGATGATGAGTATTTAACGTCTTATTGGGCTGACGGACTTATTATTTCTACACCAACAGGGTCAACCGGTTATTCGTTGAGTTGTGGTGGCCCAGTAATTACACCAAAAGCCAATAATTTTGTTTTAACACCAATTGCCCCTCATAATTTAAATGCTAGACCACTTGTCATTCCAGACAATACAGAAATTCGTTTAAGAGTAGATGGTAGAGAAGATCACTTTCTTATGTCTCTAGACTCAAGAATAGTAACCATATCTAACGAAACCACGGTGCATATAAAGAAAGCTGAATTTGTTTTGAATATGGTAGAACTATCTCACGAATCGTTTTTAGGAACATTGCGGAAAAAGTTACTTTGGGGAGAAGATAAACGCAATTAAGACAATAAAACAACCATAAAACTGTTTATCTGTAAGACTATTTAAGCCAAATTGTTATAGGCTTGTCATAATTATTATATTTGCAGACTTTTAAAACTCTATGAGAGATTTTTTATTTATGATGACGATTGTTTTTACAGGATTAAGTGCGCATAGCCAAATCTATGAATTTGGCGTTTTCGCTGGTGGAAGCAACTTCATCGGAGATGTAGGAGCCACGAATTATATCTCACCAAATCAAGTTGCATTTGGCGGTATATTTAAGTGGAACCGTAGTCCCCGTCATTCCTTTAGAGCCTCTATCATTTATTCAGATTTAGAGGGCATAGATGAAAAATCATCAGACCCTCGTCGCGTACAAAGAGATTACAGTTTTAATAATAGTATATTAGAAGTATCTGCTGGTCTGGAATTTACGTTTTGGGAATTCGATTTACATACGCCAGAATTTAAAGGCACACCCTATCTTTTCACAGGAATTAGTATGGCCAATCACGACAATTATTATTTTGATAATACTGGTAATTACCTTTCTGAAAATACCAGTAGCTGGGCTTTTGGCATTCCTATGGTCTTAGGTTACAAAGCGCACATTGCAACTCATTTTGTTTTAGCGGCAGAAATTGGCGCCCGTTATACCTTTTCTGACGAATTAGACGGTAGTGTGCCAGGTGCAGAATCTAGAGAAAATTTTAGCTTCGGAAACACCAATAGTAATGACTGGTATGTGTTTTCTGGGGTCACATTAACCTATACTTTTGGGCGTAAACCTTGTTATTGCGGATTTTAAATGAGTTTAAAAAAAGATATCCATAAAGATAAATTACCACATCATATAGCTGTGATTATGGATGGCAATGGCAGGTGGGCCAAAAAAAAAGGTTTTAAACGTATTTTAGGTCATGAAAACGGCACCAAATCTGTTAGAGAAGTCGTAGAAGCTAGCGCAGAAATAGGTGTTAAACACTTAACGCTCTACGCTTTTTCTACTGAAAATTGGAACAGACCAAAACTCGAAGTGCAAACCTTAATGAAACTCTTGGTTAAATCTTTAAAAAAAGAAATAAAAACCATCCAAGACAATAATATTAAATTAACGGCTATAGGTAACCTAGAGGATTTACCAAAAAAGGCACATCAGGAATTAGTCGATGTGATAGAAAAGACTAAAAGTAATACCAATATGACTCTTACTTTAGCTTTGAGCTATGGGTCTAGAGCCGAAATTGTTAACGCAGTAAAGGACTTAGCAGTTAAAGTTAAAAATAATATAATTTCTAGTGAAAATATTGATGAATCCATTATAAATAAGCATCTTTACACGCAAAATTTGCCAGATGTTGATCTGCTTATTCGCACTAGTGGAGAACATCGTTTAAGTAATTTTTTGTTATGGCAAATCGCCTATGCCGAGTTATATTTTACAGATATTTTATGGCCAGACTTTAGAAAAGAACATTTCTACGAAGCTCTCATAAATTATCAAAACCGAGAACGCAGATTTGGAAAAACAAGCGAACAACTTACCTAAATTCAAAGCATTGAATTCTACTTTTAAATTAATTCTAATTACAGTTTTATTTGCCCTGGCAGCACCACTGCAAGCGCAAATAGAGCCTGGTGATACATTTGTTATAAACGACATTACCGTTACAGGAAATACTAATTTTAGTCCTCAGACTATTATCGCCTATTCTAAATTAAGAAAAGGAGATGAAGTACAGTTAGGAGGTGAAAAAATTGGTAATGCTATCAAGACACTTTGGAAATCTAATTTGTTTAGCAGCATAGATATTTACATGACTAATATTGATGGCAACAAAGCAGACTTAGAAATTAATTTAGTAGATCTACCAGAGCTCTTAGAATTAAAAATCGAAGGGGTTCGTGATGGAAAAAAAGAAGAGATTATCAATGAGAACAATCTTAAAAAAGGGGTGAAAATCACTGAAAATCTCATTGCAACAACAAAAAATTACCTCACCAACAAATACCAGAAAAAAGGATACCTCAATACCAAAATTAATATCGTTACCACAGAAGTTATTGATTCTGTTGAGAAAGAACGCGTAAATATGTTCGTAAAAATTGACAAGGGTGAGAAGGTAAAAGTAAAATCAATTGATTTTATCGGTAATGAAAAAATAAAAGATGGCAAGCTTAGAAAAGCCATGAAAAACACCAAACGAAGAAATTTTCTGCGCGTTTACAAACGCTCTAAATTTATAGAAGAAGATTATAAACAAGATCTCGTGAGTATTGTAGATTATTATAAAGAAAATGGATACCGAGATGCGCGCATCGTTTCAGACTCCATTGTCTATAATAACGATAAAAGAATAAGCTTAGTTATTACTGTAGAAGAAGGCGAAAAATACACCTTTGGAGATATTTCTTTTGTGGGTAATACAGTTTATACAGACACCGAACTTTCTCAAGTACTCGGTATAAAACCCGGCGACACTTATAATGGCGTAGAACTTAGAGAACGCATTGCTAACACCAAAAATCCAGATGCGGTAGACTTAACCAATCAGTACCAAAATTACGGATATATGTTTAGCACCATCAACCCTGTGGAGGTTAGTGCCGAAGGCAATGTCATCGATATGGAAATAAGAATTTCAGAAGGTAAGCCTGCCTACTTTAATGATGTATCTGTAAAAGGTAATGAGATTACCAATGATCATGTAATTTACAGAGAGATAAGAACACGTCCGGGTGAGCTTTACAGAAAAACAAATATCATAAGAACCATTAGAGAATTAGGGCAATTAGGCTTTTTTGATGCCCAACAGATAGTTCCAGATGTTATTAACCCTAATCCTAATGAAGGAACTCTAGATATTGAGTATTCGGTAGTAGAACAAGGATCTAGTCAAATTCAACTACAAGGTGGTTATGGCGGCGGTGGCTTTATAGGAACGTTAGGACTATCGTTTAATAATTTCTCCATCAAAGATATTTTTAAAAAGGAAGCTTATAAACCGGTACCTAGAGGGGATGGACAAAGCTTGGCCCTCCGCCTGCAGGCCAGTCAGTTTTTTCAAACTTATAGTTTTTCATTTAGTGAGCCCTGGTTTGGAGGCAAAAAACCGTTTCAACTTTCAACCTCACTGTCCTACTCAAGACAATTTTTATTCAATCCCCAAAGCCGTAGAGCCGATAGAAGCCGAAGTTTTAATATTATAGGATTAACTTTCGGTGCATCAACACGATTATCTGAACCCGATGATTATTTCTTGCTATCACAGGCTTTGAGTTATCAGCACTATAATCTTCAAAACTACAATACCGGACTATTTACCTTCGGTAACGGTACATCAAATAATTTATCGTATACCATAGGTTTAACCCGAAATAATTTGTACAATGACCCTATTTTCCCAACGGGTGGTTCTAATGTTTCGGTTTCTGCTAAATTTTCATTTCCATATTCTCTGGTTAATGGTGTAGATTATGCAGCATTGCGAGAAGAACGTGAAAGCCTAGATCCAAACGACCCCGAAGATTTTCAACGCATTGGTGAAATCGATCAGGAGCGTTTTAATTGGCTAGAGTTTTACAAAATAAAATTTAAAGCAGATTGGTATACAAGTTTAGTAAAACTAGGCAAAAACGACTTGGTCTTAAGACCTAGTTTAGAATTTGGTTTCTTAGGAGCTTATAACCAAGATCGTGGAGTTATTCCTTTCGAGCGCTTTTTTGTTGGAGGTGATGGTTTAGGAAATTTTGCATTAGATGGTCGAGAAATTATACAACTTCGTGGTTATCCTAATCAATCCTTATCCGATGTAGATGGTGGTTCTATTTATAATAAGTATTCACTAGAATTAAGATATCCTATCACTTTAGGTGCTCAAGCCAAAATTTATGCACTTACATTTTTAGAAGCTGGTGCATCAGTTAACAGTTTTCGCGAATTTGATCCCTTTGATCTTAATAGATCTGCTGGTGCTGGTCTGCGTATATTTATGCCAGCCTTTGGATTATTAGGTATAGACTTTGGTTACGGTTTTGACCCTGTTCCTGGTGCCGTTGGTGCGAACGGTTGGGAAACCCATTTTATAATTGGACAGCAATTCTAAGTTTGGCACGATATTTTCTAATCACATATAGAAGGAAATCATGCTAGTGTTAAAATTTTTAGAAATATATTTCGTTATTTTGAAAACACCTAAGGGTTCTAACTCTTTAGTCAACTCTAGAATATAAAAACATTAACATGACAAAATTAAAGGTACTTTATGTTATTATTTGTCTTGGGCTATTTCAATTGGCCATGCATGCACAGCGCGGCGTAAGAATTGGCTATATAGACACCGAATATATTTTACAAAATGTACCAGAATATCAAGAAGCTTCTACTCAGCTAGATAAGAAGATTATGCAGTGGAAGTCTGAAATTGAAAAACAGCTTAATGCCGTAGAGCAAGATAAAAAGGAATTAGAAAATGAACGTGTCTTATTAACTGCAGAACTGTATGAAGAACGTTTAGAGGATATAAAAATTGAAGAAGAAGAAATTTTAAAAATACAGCAGCAACGTTTTGGCCCAGAAGGTGATTTAATGATTCAAAAAAGACAACTTATTGAACCGATACAAGACCAAATATTTGCAGCTGTACAAGAAATTGCTGAATTGAAAAAGTTCGATTTTGTTTTTGACAGATCTGCTGACGTGGTGATGTTGTATTCCGCAGAACGCTTTGATATAAGTGAACAAGTCTTGCGAACCATTACAAGATCATCACGACGAAATCAAATTAGTAGCAGAGCCGAACGTAAAGCCTTAGAGGAAGAAGCTGTTGTCCCAGAAGTTAATGAAGGTTTATCAGAGCGTGAGCAAGAAATAGAAGATCGCAAAACAGCGAGAGAAGCAGAATTAGAGGCCAGACGTGCCAAACGAGCCCAAGCCTTAGAAGACCGTAAAAGACGTCTCGATTCTATACGAGAAGCTAGGAAACTAGAGGCTCAAGAACGAAGACAACGTATTTTGGATGAACGTGCCTCACGCAATGATAATGACAGTGAAGAAGAGGCAACTAGTAAACAGAATGATGATGATGCCAAAGAAAGTAAAAAGACTGAGAAAAAAGACGAGGCATCAGAAGACAAAAATAATAAAACTGCTAAGGCTAAAAAAGATTCTAAAGAGACCGCTAAAGACAGTATCGCGAACGACAGCACTACTGTAAAAGACGGTAAGCAGAAAAAGAAAGCCTCAAAAACGAAAGAAGAAATTCTGGAAGAACAGCGCCAACAAAAAATAAAAGATAGAGAGGCCAGACAAAAAGCCTTAGAAGAACGTAAAAAGAGAATTATAGAACAACGAAGAAAAGCTAGAGAGGAGCGTGTTCGAAGAGCAAAAAAGCGCGATTCTTTAGCCAAAGTCAAAAGAAACGAAAACAATTTATAAAACAAACACTAATACAAATTAAAACAATGAAACAATTAAAAACCCTATTTTTCGCATCGTTAATTTTTATCGGAGCTACAAGTATTGTTAAAGCTCAAGCTAAAATTGCGCACATAAATACGCAAGAACTTATTCAGGCTATGCCTGAAACTAAAAAAGCTGAAGCTGAAATTCAGAAACTCGGAAAAACCTATGAGGCTACTATTCAAGAATCTTTTAAAGAATTAGATACCAAGTTAAAGCAGTACAATGCTGAAGCAGAGTCTAAATCTCAAGAAGAAAACCAGAGACGTATGCAGGAGGTTGAAGGCATGAAGCAAAGTTTAACTGAGTATCAGCAACAGGCACAAAAGGACTTACAACAGAAAGAATTTGATCTTTTAAAGCCTATTACAGAAAAAGCAAAAGCTGCTATAGAGAGAGTCGCAGCAGCACAAGGCTATGAATATGTTTTAGAAGCATCTACACTTATCGTAGCCCAAGGTAAAGACCTTATGGATGACGTTAAAAAGGAATTAGGTATTTAATTCAACGTTATCGATAGTTAAGAAAGGTCACTTTAATTTAAGTGACCTTTTTTTATTTTTGTTGGAATGGTAAATGAGCAAGCTATAGGAATTTTTGACTCTGGTATTGGAGGAACCTCTATACTAAAGGAAATTCATGCGCTTCTTCCGCATGAAAATTTATTGTATTTAGCAGACAGTAAAAATGCACCTTACGGTCATAAACCCAAATCTTCTATTATTGAATTAAGTATTAAAAATACAGAATTCCTAATTGAACAGCACTGCAAAGTCATTGTGGTAGCCTGTAACACCGCTACCACTAACGCGATTGAAATACTACGGGCAAATTACGATGTTCCTTTTATAGGTATTGAACCGGCTATTAAGCCTGCTGCGCTCAACTCGAGAACGAAAAGCATAGGAATATTGGCTACTAAAGGAACACTAAGTAGTGCGCTATTTCATAAAACCTCAGATCTTTTTGCTCGAGATATTAACGTCATTGAAAAAGATGGAGAAGGTATTGTACCTCTTATAGAAAAAGGGCTAGCCCAATCCAAAGCTATGAGAGCGCTCCTAACTCCTCTTCTGCGTCCTATGATAGCGGCACAGATAGATTATCTCGTATTAGGCTGTTCTCATTATCCCTATCTCATTCCAATTTTAAAAGAAATGCTCCCTGCAGATATAAGCATTATTGACTCTGGCGCTGCCGTGGCACAACAAACCTACACAATTCTAAAGCGTAACAATGGTCTTAATACCAAGCTGCAAAAACCAAAGATTATCTTATATAGTAATGGCGACACCGAAGTTCTTAAAGACATTACTGACCATTCCTTTGAGGTAAGATTTAAGGATTTTTAAACCTTATTCTGCATCTTTAAACCAACTGCTATACTTTACGTAATTGTTGGCAATTCTATCTATCTCTCCAGAGATTAAATCTTTACTAATATCTTTAATTTTCTTGGCTGGTACACCACCGTATATACTGCCTTCGGCTACTAGTGTTCCTGCAGTTATTACGGCACCAGCGGCAATTATAGTGTTAGATTCTATT
>Ga0207419_1000077_pt1 | contig 71992 bp, 57 predicted proteins | sample ElkSloMetagenome_4_FD_184723 | JGI IMG/M metagenome (GOLD analysis project Ga0207419, IMG submission 184723) | Hot spring microbial communities from Elkhorn Slough, Monterey Bay, USA - MD2A (version 2) | ecosystem: Environmental > Aquatic > Marine > Intertidal zone > Estuary: Microbial mat ...
ATCAATAAATTCTTGTGAATCCTTTTTTCTAAAATCATTCCGACTCACAAATTTCATTTTCATTCCGCAGGATTCAGCATACCGTAAGGTTGGATTTTCAATGATTTTTTGAGCCAACTCCTCACCCCTGATTACACCAATGGTTTCAAATCCAAATTCTTTTCCTGCGGCTGCTGTTGCTGCAATGTGATTTGAAAATGCGCCACCAAAGGTTAAAAGTATCTGTTTATTCTGGCGTTTCGCTTCTTTAAGATTGTATTTTAATTTACGGAACTTGTTGCCTGAAACTGTCGGGTGGATAAGATCTTCACGTTTTATGCTTAGGGTTAGGTTCCTGCCGAAATTTCCTACAAAATGATTTTTACTTTTTGTGGTATTCAACATTTAAGATAAGATAAAAAAGACCAGAACGGTCGTGATTTCAAATAGTCCATATTTGCTTCATTTCGATATGCTTCACGTTCAAATGAAATGTTTTTATAGGCTTGCCTACAGTTTTTATATTTCAATAAACGGAAGCAAAATTCCAAAATATAAAAAAGAAAAAATGGTACAATCATCATTTCCAATTGTTGTTTGAGATGTATGCGTTCGTGATTTACAAGCACCCTTTGCGTTTTAAGGCGCTTGTTTTTTAAAAAAATAAAAGGATAAATGGTTAAGCCTAGAAATCCCTTGGGAACTATTTGCGTTGAAATTAATATCACAGTTTACACGTTTCAAAAATCCTTCCAATTTACATTATCTTTGTTATATGAAGAAGATAATACCCATAGAAGACGGCGATTATTACCTCACCCCTGAGGGATACCGCTGTTTTACAGAACAGTACCACCTAAAGAGAGGATACTGTTGTAAAAGCGGATGCCGCCACTGCCCCTACGGTTTTAATCCTAAGGTAAGCAGTTGAAATTGATAAAAGAACCGACAATCATCGTAATCCTGTTGGCATGTCGATAGAACAAATCAAAAAAAGTGTTAAAAATTCACCGACGCAACTAAGATCCTCAGAAAAATCAATCACAAATGTGCCATAATTTAAATCTATTGTAGCTTCTCTGGAAAAACTGAGACAACTAACACGGGAGGGTAATCTTATATATTCTCAAAGTAGATTTTAAAATAAAGTTAGAACGAATTGTTCTTTTACGAATAGCTTCACCTTTAACTTTACATTATAAGAAAAACATTTATGACGAACCTGTTTATTATGGTGCCGTAAATTCTAATTTGGCAGTTACCACGATGTAAATAATTAGGTAGCGCAACAGCCACAAGATAATTATCATTTAGGGAAAAATAAGGTGAAGTTTCGAAATTTAGAGGCTATCCCAATAAATTATACCTGCCTTAACATATCCATATTATCTTGAATTAATTATGGAATTTGATTTTGATTAGGAGTTTTACATTGCTGTTAGGCCTAAACCCCAAAAAATCGAATAAATCACTTAAACGAAAGCTGTTTTGAGTGAGGCAGTGGAAAGGTCTGGAGAAACTTTACCGCCAGTATCAATGGGCGAATCGTGCAAAAGTATAATATAATAAAGCATATCCCGTCACATCAATTAGTTGTTCCGTAGTAAGCTAACATTCTGTTTAGATAAATTATAGGGCACGTTAAATTTGCAAAAGCATGTAATAATGCCATAAAAAATAACGATATTAGAAAAGTATTTAAGGAATAAACAAGAGTGATAGTGGGTAAGTAATTCTAGGTAATATTAAAATGGTATTTTGTAGGATGTACCAGATTCGTACAGTCATGATGCTCATCCGAAATTTATTGGCGATCGTTTTCGGGATGACATTTTCTTAATTTTTTAAAATTCTAAGAAGAAACGGCTAGAACAAGGTAAAAGACCATCGATTTGGTATAATTATTGAGTCTTTAATTGAAAAATGTAACATTGAAATTATTTTTTTATTACAACATAGATTAAACAATTGAGAGGACTGATTTATTGATGAACGAGCGATATTCGCAACTACACCTGTAGTGCATGTTCAAGGCAAAAGCTACCTTAAAAAGTAAAGAACTGAAAATAATTGATACCGATTTACTGAACTTATTATAATACAACACGTTATGAAAAAATTATTAAAAATTTTACCCTTATTCATCATACTGCTGGCTATGAGTTCCTGTAGCTCAGTAAGAGTAGCGACAGACTATGATAAGGCAACTGAATTTGACTCCTATAAAACCTTTGCTTTCTATAAAACTGGAATTGACAAAGCCCAAATTAGTGATTTGGACAAAAGAAGAATACTACGTGCCATAGAATCAGAACTTTTAGCAAAGGGCTATACCAAGTCTGAAAACCCTGACATGCTGGTTAGCATATTTACTAAAGCCCAAACCCGCGTTGACGTGTACCAGAACAACTGGGGCTGGGGCGGCTTTGGTGGTTGGGGCTGGGGAGGTTTCGGCTGGGGCGGCTTTGGTTGGGGCGGCTTTGGACCCGGTTGGAGCTGGGGTGGCTGGGGTATGAATCAGCCAATGGTGTCGACCTCAAATGAAGGTACGTTGTTTATTGATTTGATTGATGCCGAAAGGAATGAATTGGTTTGGCAAGGTTCTGGCGCAGGAAATCTTCCTGATAAAATGGAAAAGAAAGAAGAAAAAATAAAGGAATTTGTGAATAAAATGCTTGAGAATTATCCTCCCGAAACAGTTCAATAGCGCCTTGTAAATCACGATAAAGCATCCGTATAACAGATGCTTTTTTTTATGTTGCACTTAATTTCGCCGCTAAATTATTAAACCTATCTTTGCCGCTTTTTAAAGCGGCACTATGATTTTAGGACAAACCACAAGAAAAAACTTTACCCAAAACCCTAAGAATGATATTCTTTCGGGCCTGACCGTTGCATTGGCCCTGGTGCCAGAAGCGGTTGCTTTTGCATTTGTTGCTGGCGTCGATCCCTTAGTTGGTCTATACGGCGCTTTTATGATGGGTATTGTAACTGCTTTATTTGGAGGAAGACCTGGTATGATTTCCGGAGCTACAGGCGCAATGGCGGTAGTGATGGTTCATTTGATTCAAAAGGGGAATGAAGTTGGTTTAACCTTAGATACACCAATAGACAATTTAGGATTGCAATGGTTATTTATTACTTTACTTTTTGTGGGTATCATTCAAATTTCAGCAGGTGTTTTTAAGCTCGGTAAATTTGTGAGATTGATTCCGCACCCGGTAATGATGGGGTTTGTAAATGGTTTAGCAATTGTAATCTTTTTATCGCAATTGGGATTGTTTCCAAATGTAATTCCTAATAACATTTCACTTTTTGAGAACACCTCAGAATGGTTTTCTGCACTATTCTCAAATACCGCGTTTTGGAAAATGATGTTATTTATTGGCTTAACCATGGGTATCATGTACGGTTTACCAAAACTCACAAAAAAAATCCCAGCAGCCTTAATTGCTATTTTAGTAGTGGCATGTATTACAATTTTTGGAGGAATAGAAGTGAGTACTGTAGGATCCTTTATAAAAGAAGGCGGTGGAGAGGGGCTTCAAGGTGGCCTACCAACATTTCAGGAACAGATTTTCGCCTTATTCTCCACCTTAAAAGGCCATTGGAGTTTGATAATTTCAACAGCATTTATTCTTGCGGCTGTTGGGTTAATTGAATCATTGATGACCTTAAATCTAGTTGATGAAATTACAGAAACTCGTGGGAATGGAAACAGGGAGTGTATTGCTCAGGGTGGTGCCAATATGCTTAATGGCTTATTTGGCGGTATGGGAGGTTGCGCCATGATTGGACAATCAATCATTAATGTTGATTCAGGTGGACGTGGAAGATTATCCGGAGCTGTTGCTGCAATTGCATTATTATGCTTTGTACTTTTTGGAGCACCACTAATCGAACAAATTCCAATAGCTGCCTTAGTTGGTGTTATGTTTATGGTGGTAATAGGAACCTTTGCTTGGTCAAGCTTTAGAATTATAAGAAAGATTCCGCTTTCTGATGCAATTGTGCTAATTGCTGTTTCGGCAATCACGGTTTGGCAGGATCTAGCAATTGCTGTAATCGCTGGTGTGATAATTTCTGCATTGGTATTCGCATGGAAAAATGCCACCATGATTCGAGCGAGAAAACGTCTACAACCAAACGGAACAAAAACCTATGAAATATGGGGGCCACTATTTTTTGGATCCGTTCAGAATTTCAATTCAAAATTCGACGTAAAAAATGACCCTAATAACGTAGAAATTGATTTTGTGGAATCCCGTGTTAGTGATCATTCTGCCATGGAAGCTATATTTAATCTGGTAAATAAGTACGAATCCGAAGGCAAATCAATTAAACTGAAGCACCTAAGTGAGGACTGCAAGCAAATCATGTATAAGGCAAGTCCAAAATTTAAGGAGGTCATAGTTGAGGATGTCGATGATCCGCGTTACCATCTTGCGGCAGACCCTGAAAGCTTTACTAAGCCATTATCAGAATACAGTATTTAGGGTCTAATATTCAATTAATTCCATAATTTTCTTTTTGACCTTATCGGTTGAAGGTATCATGGTTTCCTCTAAAACAGAATTCAAAGGGATTGCAGGCATATTCTCACTGCCTATTGTCATCACTGGAGCATCTAGATATTTGAAACATTGTTCTTGAACCTTACCCGCCAGTGCTCTTGCAAAACTATTGTTTGATGGTTCTTCAGTCACGATCAAGCATTTTCCAGTCTTTTGTACCGATTTAATTATGGCATCCTCATCTAAAGGAAATAAGGTTCTCAAATCAATAATTTCGATTTGGTCGTTCATATCTAACTGCCTGGATGCATTATAGACCCAATGAACACCCATACCGTAAGTCACTACAGTAATGGTTTCTTTTGTTTCCTGCTTCCAAATTTCCTGTAAGACCCATGCCTTACCGAGTGGTAAAATATAATCTTCAGCTGGCTCTATCGAAGTTGCGCCTTTAGTCCCAGGGACCTTACTCCAATACAAACCTTTATGTTCTAAAATTACAACTGGATTGGGGTCGTAATAAGCAGCTTTCATTAAGCCCTTTAAGTCGGCTCCATTACTTGGGTAGGCAATCTTTATCCCTCTAATATTGGTTACAATGCTTTCTACCGAAGACGAATGATAAGGTCCGCCACTACCGTAAGCACCAATAGGCACTCTAAGTATCATGCTTACCGGCCATTTTCCGTTAGATAGGTAACAACTTCGGCTAACTTCAGTAAACAGCTGATTAAGTCCTGGCCATATATAGTCTGCAAATTGCACCTCAACTATGGGCTTTAAACCAACTGCACTCATACCAACGGTAGAACCAACAATAAAGGCCTCTTGAATTGGCGTATTAAAGACACGATCATCCCCAAATTTTTGAGCTAAGGTTGCGGCCTCACGAAACACACCACCGAGTCTACCACCAACATCCTGACCGTATAGCAAACATTCTTTATGCTTTTTCATTAATTCCTCAACCGCAAATAATGCACAATCAACCATAACGACTTTTTCAGCACCCTCCGGAGCTCTTACCCCCTTTTCTTCAGTAACCGAAGTTGGCACGAAATCATTAGTAAACAAATCTTCCGGCTTTGGATCATCTGCTTTCAATGCTCGCTGGAAATCTGAAGCCACTTTATCTTTAGAGGACGTTTCGATTTCATTAATTTCTTCAGAAGGAAACCCATAATCAACCAATTGCTGCTTTAGAACTGGATAAGGGTCACGTGTTTTTGCCTCCTCTATATCATCTCGGTACCATTCCATTCTCACCCCAGAAGTGTGATGGTTTAATAAAGGTACTTTTGCATGTACTAAAAACGGACGGCGTTCTTTTCTGATGGTTTTTATTACCTTTTCAAGAGCCTCATAACTCTCAGTAAAATTAGCTCCATCAATTGAAATAGCTTCCAAACCATGAAATCCCTGCGCATACTCATAAGCATTTTGGGCCCTGGTTTCAGCTTCATTTGCCGAAATATCCCATCCATTATCCTGTACTAAATATAAAATGGGCATTTGCTTAAGTGAGGCCATCTGAAAGGCTTCGGCAATTTCGCCTTCAGTGACTGAAGCATCGCCTAAACTACAGACTGTGATAGGCTTTAATTCCTCTAATTTGCTCTCGTTATAAATAACATTTGAGTTACTTAGCCCTTGATTTTCCAAGTACTGCATCCCCATTGCAACACCGGTTGCAGGGATAGCTTGCATACCGGTTGCAGATGATTGATGTGGGATTTTGGGTTTGTCATCATCACGCAAACTTGGGTGAGAGTAGTAACTACGCCCCGCTGAAAACGGGTCATCTTTTTTTGCTAGTAATTGCAACATTAAATCATAGGGCTCCAAGCCGAATGACAATAGCATGGCATCGTCGCGATAATAAGGAAATGCATAATCCTGAGGTAATAATTGCATGCCAACTGCTGTTTGAATTGCCTCGTGGCCACGTGATGTCGCATGTACGTATTTAGAAACTTGCTTAAAATTCTGTTCGTATAGCTCTGTCATTGCCTTAGCGGTACAGAGGTTTGAGAATGCCTTTTTAAGAATATCTTTATCCATTATATGTTTTTACTGTCATTCTGAGCAAAGGACATATCCCCCTATAAAAATTGCCTTACTACTACTAAGCTTTTTACAGGCTTAAACTTTGCCCTTGCAATGACGATTTTATTATATTTTCCTATTTACATCAAATTGCTCAAAATAATCGGCTACTCTCCTTAGGAAACTTCCTCCTAGAAAACCATCTACAACGCGGTGGTCAAAGGAGAGCGATAAGTACATCATACTTCTAATCGCAATCTCATCCCCATTTTCCGTTTCAATAACCTCTGGACGTTTTTTGATAATTCCGAGGGCTAAAATCGCTACTTCTGGCTGGTTGATTATTGGTGTCCCCATTAAACTACCAAAAGTTCCAACGTTTGATATGGTAAATGTGCTCTCCTTAATATCGTCTCCTGCTAATTTATTTTCGCGAGACTTACTTACTAAAGCGTTCACATCTGTAGCCAATTCAACCAAGCTTTTGGTATCGGCTTTCCTAACAACCGGTACAATTAAATTACCACTAGGTAAGGCCGTTGCCATTCCAATGTTTATATCTTCTTTTACAATGATATTGTTACCATCTACAGAAGCATTAATATTTAGAAAATCCTTAATGGCTTTTGCCACGGCTTCAACGAACAACGGTGTAAAAGTTAAGCGTTCACCGTGCTTTTCCTGAAATGCTTTTTTATTGGCGTTTCTCCAATTAACCATATCGGTCAAATCTGCTTCAACGTAGGCAGTAACGTGTGGCGAGGTATGTTTGGAATACACCATATGGTCAGCAATCATTTGACGCATACGGTCCATTTCCACAATTTTCCCTTTACCCTTATCAAAAGTCAATTGCGGTATACGGTAAGCGGTTGGGTCACTTTGTGCCAGAGGCTGAGCATATTTGAACGGACGCCCATCCTCTATGTACTGGAAAAGATCACTCTTGCGTAATCTGCCTTCGGTTCCTGTTGCAGGAATTCTGGCTAATTCCTCAAAACTTATATGATGTTCTTTTGCTATAGAAATGATTAATGGAGAGAAAAACTTCTCTTCGTCTGAAACCGTAAACGACTTGGATTGAGCCATCTCCACAGGGCGAGATGTGACAGATTGTTTCTTTTTTGGCTTCTGTTTATCCTTTTGTGATTTTTCATTTTCACTCTTTTTAGGGTCTTTTAGGTCAGTAGAGTTTGATTCCTCAGAAACTTCTAAAATGGCAATTATTTCACCAACTTCAACGACATCCTTTGCCTCAAACTTAGTTTCTACCATCGTTCCAGAAGCTGGAGCTGGCACTTCATTATCCACCTTATCTGTAGCGACCTCCAAAATGATATCACCTTCATCAAAGCTGTCACCTTCGTTAACCAACCAATTTATGATGGTTCCTTCGGTGATGCTCTCCCCCATTTTGGGCATTTTTAATTCAAATTTTGACATTCTTGTGAACTAATGTTTGTTAGTTTATTTTTTCATAAAATCACGTAATGTTGCGTACGTGTTTTGCTGTACTACTCTATCTTTTGGAATTTCCCGAAGTGGCTCTACTTCTTTCAAACTTTCATGACATTCGCTAGGGAGCTTTTGATATAACTGAGTCCCCTTGGTTTTCCAATCAATCATTTCATCGCTAACTTGCTTTATTACTTTTGCAGGATTGCCAACCACCAAACTTCTTGACGGAATAATGGTCTCAGCCTTCACAAAAGCCATTGCTCCTACAATACTTTCGTCTCCAATTTCGGCACCATCCATAATGACCGTGTTCATTCCAATTAAACAGTTTCTACCTAAATTAGCACCGTGGATAATTGCCCCGTGTCCTACATGTGCACTTTCCTTAAGGGTAATTGACTTACCTGGAAACATATGTACCGTACAGTTTTCTTGAACATTTACACCATCTTCTAAAATTATCTGTCCCCAATCTCCGCGTATAGCCGCACCTGGACCGATGTAACAATTTTTACCAATAATGACGTTGCCCGTAACTGCAGCCTGAGGGTGCACAAAGCTACTTTTATGAACTACAGGAACATATCCTTGGAATTCGTAAATCATTATTTAAAACGTTTCAATTTTTCTTTGGTAAATTCGCTTAAAACCAGACGTCCACTTGTAGTAGCACGCTCTGCCAGTAAATTGTCCCAATCGTCTGTACCCTTCCAAAATACTTTTTTCATTTCTATCATAGCTTCAGGGTTATAGGTACATAAATGCTCAGCCGTTTCTTGAACCGCTTCGTCCAATGCTTCTGTACTTTCAAAAACTTTAGTAAAAAGACCTTTTTCTTTTGCCCATTCTGGCTCATAAAAACTATTGGCATCAATAGCAATTTGCGACATGGCACTCAATCCCATTTTACGCTCAATTGCTGGTCCTACTACAAAAGGCCCAATACCAATGTTTAATTCGCTTAGTTTAATGGCTGCGTATTTTGTTGCCATACAATAATCGGTTGATGCTGCTAAACCAACACCGCCACCGACAGTTTTTCCTTGAATGCGGCCAATAATAAACTTTGGGCATTTGCGCATTGCATTGATTACATTGGCGAAACCTGAAAAGAACACCTTCCCAGTCGCTTCGTCATTGATGTTTATGAGCTCCTTAAAGCTTGCACCTGCGCAAAAGGTTCGGTCCCCACCACTTTTCAATACTATAACTTTAATATCTTCGTTATTTCCAGCTTCAGTAATAGTGTTAGCTAACTTGGCCAATACATCTCCTGGAAGTGAATTATGTGCAGGGTGGAAAAATTCTATGTAGCCTACATTATTTTTTATTTCTGTTTTTACGTATGGTTCTTTCATATTATTCATTTTGTCTCCGAGAGCAATTTTTTGAATCTGAAATATCTTTAGATTCTTTACTTCGCCCTGACTGACAGATTAATTTATAGTAATCCAAACTGCTCAAAGTGATGATTTAAATGTTTACGTTCCAATAAATAGGATTCGTAACGATTTAATTCACCAAAGACGAGGTTTTTCAATTTGGCATCTGGGTTTTCCTTAAAATATTCAATATATTTTTTTCGTTGTGCTTTAAACTTTTCAATTGCTGTATTCAAATCAGGATGCTTTAAATCGTCCAGCTTGTCTTTTTCCAATTGCGGAAATTGGCTGTTTCTTGGAAACTTATCGTAATTATATAAACTCGCATGAACCTTTTCTAAAACTTTCTCAGGCGTTGCAATATCAAAATCCTGAATTTCACCCGATGCAATTTTATAGGTGTATTCTAGGTGTTCTATCATGTGCTGAGGTGTCATAATGCCCCACTCAGGTTTAATATCTGGTTGAAGTTTAGCTAATAGTTCTTCAATTTTACCGTCGGTCATTTCAACAAAAGTCTCTTGTTTTTTCTGAACCATTGTCAAAATGGTCGCAATGGCAACTAAGGGACTGTCTCTTTCAGTTTTATCTTTTTCCGGCCTATTTTCAAAGTTGGCATCAAACACCTCAACGTACCATTTTACAATACCACTTGGGTGTTCTGCTGAAGCCACATCCCGATCTACTTTTTCTTTACACGTTAGTCTTACGTAAATCGTATCATTATGGTAAAGTGGCCTTAAAAATCGAATACTGTCCAAGCCATAATTTGCCGCTACGGGACCTTTATTTGGATGAACAAATAATCCTGCTGCGGCAGAAATTATAAAGTAGCCGTGCGCCGTTCGTTTTTCAAAAATACTTCCGTCTAAAGAGGTAATATCTGTATGCGCATAGAAATGATCCCAAGTAAGATTTGCAAAATTAACAATATCAGTATCTGTAATTGTTCTTTTATGTGTTTTTAAGGACATCCCCGGCTCAATATCTTCCCAGTGATATTGAAACGGATGCTTTTTAGCTTCCTTATACTTCGCATTTTGCTGGTAAATCCCAGTAATTTCAGTGATGGTAGATGGAGAACCCTGGATAGCAGTACGCTGCAAATAGTGTTTAATACCTCGTAAACCTCCCATCTCTTCGCCACCGCCTGCACGCCCCGGCCCTCCGTGAACTAAATATGGTAATGGTGATCCATGACCTGTACTTTGTTTTGCCATTTCACGATTGATTACTAAAATACGACCATGATGTGATGCTGCATTGACAACATATTCTCTTGCAATTGTATCATCATTGGTTGCGATGGATGAGACTAATGAACCTCTACCCATTTTTGCTAATTGCACCGCTTCATCCAAATTTTTATAGGGCATTATCGTACTTACGGGCCCAAACGCCTCCCGCTCATGCACAATTTTGTTTTGAAATGGGTGGTCTGCCCGTAAAACAATAGGACTGATAAAGGCTCCTTTTTCTGCATCAGCACCAATAGTTTCAATCTTATCTAAATTACCATAAACGATTTCAGCTTCCTTAGCCAAATCTCTTACTGAATCCTTAACTGCCTCAACTTGCTGACGGCTCACCAAGGAACCCATTCTCACTTCCTTCAACCTAGGATCTCCTATGGAAATTTTATCCAAGGATTTACCCAAAGCAATTTGAACGTCTTCGACTAAATTTTCAGGAACGATGACCCTTCGAATAGCTGTACATTTTTGCCCAGCCTTAACAGTCATTTCCTTTCTGACTTCTTTAATAAACAAGTCAAATTCTTGTGTTCCTGGAACGGCATCTTCGCCCAAAATGGATGCATTAAGGGAATCTGCTTCCATAGTAAATGGTACGGATTCCTCAATTAATCGTGGATGTGCTTTTAAAAGTCTTCCTGTGGAGGCTGAGCCTGTAAATGTTACAACATCTTGGGATTCAACAGTATCTAGGATATTCTTAACGGTTCCGTTTATAATTTGAAGTGCACCTTCCGGTAAAATCCCTGAATCTATTATCGTTTGAGCTACGGCCTCCGCGAGATATGATGACGACGGTGCCGGTAAAACCACTGCAGGAACCCCAGCCATCCAATTAACGGCACATTTCTCGAGCATTCCCCAAACAGGGAAATTAAACGCATTGATATGAACGGCAACACCTTTTTTGGGCACCATGATATGGTGCGCCATAAAACGCCCACCACGTGACAAATCTATCGGATCCCCCTCCACGTGATAAGGCTGATTAGGAAACAGTTTCCTCAAAGAACCATTAGCAAAAAGATTCCCAAACCCACCTTCAATATCAATCCAGCTATCTACTCGTGTAGCGCCAGTTCTATAGCTTAAATCGTAAAACTGTTCTTTTCTTTTAGTAAGATGAAACGCTAACTTTTTTAGCATATTCCCACGCTCTTGAAAAGTCATTTTCCGAAGCTTTTCACCCCCTTTTGCTCTTCCGTAATTTAAAATCTCGGGAATATCCAAACCCTCAATTGCAACGCTGGTAAAAGCTTCACCAGTTACTGCATCAAGAACTGGGTGTCCCTCTTCCTTGCCTGTAAGCCATTGTCCTTGGACGTAATGTTTAATTTTATTCATATTTATACGCTTTCGATTACTGCGGCATAACCTTGACCGACGCCAACACACATAGTGATTAATGCATACTTCTTATTTTGTTCTTTTAATTCCAAAGCTGCCGTATAAGCTAACCGCGTTCCTGTAACACCCAATGGGTGACCTATGGCAATAGAACCACCATTCGGGTTCAATCTTGAATCATCATCTGCAATTCCCCAAGCTCTAGTACAAGCTAGGGCTTGAGCTGCAAATGCTTCATTCAATTCAATAATATCCATATCGGCTAGTGATAGTCCAGCTTTCTCTAATGCCTTGTTTGATGCTTCTACTGGTCCAATACCCATAATTCTAGGTTCGACCCCAACTACCGCAGAACTCACCACTCGAGCTAGTGGCTTAAGATCATACCGTTTTACGGCATCTTCTGAAGCTATTATTGTTGCCGCTGCACCATCATTTAGTCCTGAAGAATTTCCGGCAGTTACGCTTCCTCCATCTTTTTTAAAGGCTGGTCGTAATTTACCTAAGACCTCTAAGGATGTATTTGGTTTGACGAATTCATCTTCTGAAAATAGGATTGGGTCTTTTTTGCGCTGTGGAATTTCAACAGTAACAATTTCCTTAGCCAATCGGCCATTCTCTTTAGCTTTGGCAGCCTTCATTTGGCTCCAATAAGCGAACTTGTCTTGGTCTTCCCTTGAGATATTATACTTCTCAACTAGATTTTCAGCTGTTACCCCCATACCATCTGTGCCGTACATCTCATGCATCTTTGGGTTTACAAAACGCCAACCGAAACTAGAATCATACATTTTAGCATCATTGCCGTAAGCACTAGATGGTTTTGCCACTACGTAGGGCCCACGGGTCATATTTTCAACTCCACCTGAAATAAAAATGTCACCGTCATTAGATTTTATAGCTCTATTGGCATGGATGATTGCCGATAACCCTGAACTACATAAACGATTCACAGTTTCCCCCGGCACTGAATATGGCAATCCTGCAAGAAGCGATGCCATTCTTGCGACATTTCGATTATCCTCACCAGCTTGATTTGCGCAACCCATTATCACATCGTCATATGCCTCTTTTGGAATTGCAGGGTTTCTTTTTACTATCTCTTCAATTACCAATGCACCGAGGTCATCCGTTCGTACGCCAGACAACGTGCCTTTATAATTTCCTATTGGTGTTCGAATTCCGTCTATAATATATGCTTCTTTCATAAAAAATTTTAATTCAAAATTGCGGAGAAGGTGTCTCCGTTTCTCAAGTCTCCAGTATTAAAGCCTTTCATAAACCATTTCATGCGCTGCTCTGAAGTACCGTGAGTAAAACTATCTGGTGAAACAGAACCTTGCATTCTTTTTTGAATGGCATCGTCACCAATTGCATTAGCTGCACTCATTGCTTCTTCAATGTCACCTTCCTGTAAATACTTTTTGTTGTGATGTGCCCAAACACCAGCGTAGAAATCGGCTTGTAGTTCTTGGGCAACTGATAGTTTATTAGCTTGTGTCTTATTAGTCTGACTTTGTAATTGCCGAACTTTTCTTGATGTACCCGTTATGGTTTGAATATGGTGACCAACCTCATGAGCAGTAACATAGGCTATAGCAAAATCACCTCCTTTAGCACCAAAGCGGGTCTTCAGCTCATCGAAAAAACTCAAATCCATATAAATTTTTTGATCTGCCGGACAATAGAAGGGTCCTGAAGCTGAGGAGGCATTTCCACAACCCGTTCTAACGGTATCTGTAAATAACACCATTTTTGGTTCTTGGTAATTTCCGAGGTTGTTATTACGAAAAAGCTCATTCCATACATCTTCGGTGTCTGCAAGAACCGTTGCCATAAAATCACCCATGACCTTCTCTTCATCAGTCAGTGCGCGCTGCTCGGTTGGCTGTGCAACTTGACTACTACCAACTTGCTCAACCAGTGGCGCTAATTGCTGACCGGTTTCTCCACCAAATAACTGTAATAGGAGTACAACTACTGCAATAACCCCACCACCTGCAACCACTTTACCTTTTGTACCCATACCCCGACGGTCTTCGAGGTTACCACTTTTTCTTCTACCCTGCCATTTCATATTTTATTCTTTTAATTGACTAAAAGGTTAATCTTAATAAGTCCAATCCTTTTGCGTACGGTAAACAACACCTTTAAAAAGCGCCACTAATTCCTCTCCCCTTTTTACTTCAACAATATTAAAACCTAATTTATTATTGACTTTTTCAATTACAGATTCCGCCACTAAATAATCACCCTCATTTAAAGCCTCGATATGATTAATGCTAGTCTCTATAGAAACAGCATATTTACCGTGAGTATTTGCTGCAAATCCAAAAGCGGTATCTGCCAAAGCGTAGCTAATGCCACCATGGGCTTTATTCATGCTATTCAACATTTCTTTTCTAACAGTCATTGCTACTTTACACCTTCCTATTTCACACTCCAAAATCTTAATGCCTAACCATGTGCTAAATGCATCTTGGGATAGCATTCGCTCTGGTATGAGGTGTGAGGATATAGGTTTATTATTAATTGACATAATATTTATTTAATTCTTTTGGAAATACGGCTTCTTAATGTTGTTATCATTTTCGACAATTCTGTAATTATTCTTCTATTCTTTTCATCTTCCTCAAATGTGATATAATTTCTCATATAGGCTTTTGAACTGCAAGTCACACATTCATTTGCACTATGCCAAGCATTGCTTAAATAATTATGAAATTGCTTATCTGTTCCGCTAGAGCCTTCAGATATATTCAGAGCAATTGAATCTGCTGCTCGTCTGAATTGTGAGGTCAGTTCAAACCGTTCTTCTTTAGGAAATTTTTGGGTTAAATAATTTACAACTTCACCAAATTCCATTGCTTTTGTATAAACAATTAAATCTTCAAATTTAAAATGATACTTCGATTTTCTCATACCTCATACCTCATACCTCAAACCTCATCAAAAAACCTCTGTCCTATTCTATTCATTTTGCGTAATAACGGACTGCAACGGTAACGGTCTTCGTGATATTCATTATAAAGTTCGTCCATTTTTGACACGCACCAATCGATTCCCTTTTCATCAGCCCAGGCTAATAATCCCTTTGGATAATTAACGCCTTTGGTCATTGCATTATCAATATCCTCAGCAGAAGCAATATTCATAAAAAATGCGTCTGCGGCTTCATTGATTAACATAACCAAAACACGTTCAAAAATTAATTGAGCTAAGTTTTCATCTTGCTTTGGCTCGGGAATTTTTGCTCCTTCAGAGTAATCATAATAACCTTTTCCAGATTTACGGCCTAAATACCCAGCTTCTGCAAAACGCTTTTGTGTAAAACTTGGTTTATACCGCGGGTCAAAATAAAACGCCTCAAATACGGTTTCAGTAACTGTATAATTGACGTCGTTTCCAATAAAATCCATTAATTCAAAAGGTCCCATTCTAAAACCACCTATGTCTTTCATCACCTTATCTATAGTCTGAAAGTCTGCTATGCCTTCCTCGTAAATTCGCAGTGCTTCCCCGTAAAACGGTCTTGCAACCCGATTCACTATAAAGCCCGGGGTATCTTTTGCAACAGCGACTGTCTTTTTCCAATCTGAAACTATCTGCTTTGATTTTTTCAAGACTTCTGGACTTGTTTGAACTGCTGGAACCACCTCAACCAACCTCATTAAAGGTGCTGGATTGAAAAAGTGAATACCTATACATCGTTCTGGATTGTTTAGCGAAGAGGCAATAGAGGCAATTGATAAGCTTGAGGTATTGGATGCAATAATGCAATCGTCAGAAACATAAGCTTCCAGTTCTGAAAAGACCTCTTTCTTTATTGCTAGGTTTTCTATTATCGCTTCAATTGTAAGATTGGAATCCTCCAAATCCCTTAATTTACTAACATATTTTATATTACCCTGAATTCGGTTTTTTTCGTCATTATTGATTCTTCCCTTCTCTATTAGACGTAAAAGTATTTTTTCCAAACCATTTTTAGCCTTATCCAAAGCCTCTTGGTTTGTATCATACAATTTGACTTTACAGCCTGCAGTTGCAGCTACCTGAGCAATACCACTACCCATTGTACCCGAACCGATTATTCCTATATTCATATTAACTTTCCCACACGGTGGGTATCTTTTTTGATTATACTTTTTTCTCTATTTTATTTGTTTGCGAATATCTGATTGTAAGTAATATAGGCGCTCAAACTAAAAGCGAAGTCACAAGTATTAACTTTACATCGCGAGCGAAAAACAATCTCTAAAATGGAAGATTGTTCACATCTACATTACCACCCGAAAGGATAATGCCTAATTTTTTATTTTTAAATTCCTGTTTGTTCTTGAGCACTGCTGCTAATGGTAACGCACAAGATGGTTCGATTATAATTTTCATTCGTTCCCAAATTAACTTCATGGCACTGACGATGTCATCTTCTTCAACGCGGATTATTTTATCGACATACTTCTGAATAATAGGGAAATTCCTATTCCCAAGATGCGTTCTTAAGCCATCAGCGATAGTCGTACAAGTTTCATTAAATTCAATCTTACCCGATTTTAGTGATCGGTAAGCATCGTCAGCCTCAAAAGGTTCAGCGCCAATGACCTTGCAGCCTGTTGAAAAGTAATTTACAGCTAATGCTGTACCAGCTATTAGCCCCCCACCTCCTACAGGTACTAAAATAACATCCAAATTAGGGTGCTCATTTAGTAATTCCATTGCAGCGGTACTGTTTCCAAAAATAACCTCATCCTGATTAGACGGATGTAAAAAAGAAGCACCTTTTTCTGCTTTAATACGATTAGCTGTTGCCTCTCGAGCCTCTGGGGTTGACTCGCATTCTATGATTTGCCCATCATAACTTCGTACAGCATCTTTTTTAACCTGAGGTGCATTTTCTGGCATTACGATGTAAGCCTTAACGCCTAATTTTTTAGCAGCCAAAGACACAGCTTGTGCAAAATTACCGGAAGAATGCGTCACTACCCCTCTTTCTCGTTCTTGATTAGTTAAGGATAGAATTGCATTTGCAGCTCCTCGCATTTTAAAAGCCCCCATTTTCTGAAAGTTCTCACATTTAAAAACAATTTGAGTTTGAGCAATTTCATTTATTAAAGTCGAACTAAGAATTGGAGTATTGTGAATGAACGGTTTAATGCGTTCTTGTGTTTTAAGTAGTTCAACTTTTTTGTTGGGATTATTGTCCACTTGAGGGGGTAATTTGATTTGATTACTATAATTCGTTGACATAATAATCTTTGATATAAATTAATTATCTGCCCTTAAAATCAGGGTTACGTTTTTCAATGAAAGCCGTGACCCCTTCCCGATAGTCTTCACTCTGTGCTGCTTCAATTTGAAATTCAGACTCCAAGGCAAGTTGCTCCTCTAGAGTATTACTCATTGATTGATTGAAAAGCTGCTTTATCATGCCGAGTGATTTAGTTGGCATATTGGCTAATTTAATGGCAAGTTGATTAACTTCGGCATCAAACTCATTAGAATTGTAAGCTTTATAAATCATACCCATTTTTTCTGCTTCATTTGCTGAAATTTTATCACCCAACATAGCTAGTGCCGTTGCTTTTTGAAACCCAATAAGTCTTGGCAGAAAATAGGTTCCACCACTGTCTGGTATCAACCCAATCTTACTAAAGGCTTGAATAAAATTGGCATTTTCATGTGCTATTATTATGTCGCAAGCTAAGGCAAGATTTGCTCCAGCACCAGCAGCAACGCCGTTTACGGCTGCAATAATTGGTTTTTTAATATTTCGGATTCTTTGAATTATTGGGTTGTAATGCTCATCTAAGATTTTCTCAAAGCCAGGGTTTTGCTCTGGGTCTGTCACTTCCTTTAAGTCTTGGCCAGCGCAGAATGCTTTTCCACTTCCTGTTAGCAAAATTGCCCTAATTTCAACATTTGATGCGCACTCATCTAAAATGCCTTGTAAATTCAAGGCCATTTCTCGGTTAAAACTGTTAAATACGTTTGGTCTATTTAAGGTTATTCGAGCTATTTTATTTTCAATCTTAAGCTCAATACTTTCGTTCATATTTTAGTTTTTTTGAATTTAAAATCAAGAGCAGAAAAACAAATAATAAGTTAGTTATCTTACTCTTATTTTAATTTTACTTACGCTTTATCGCTTTGGCAATAGCATCATTTCAAACATTTAAAATAATCAAATGGTTCTTGGCAATCATCGCATTGAAACTGTGCCTTACAGGCAGTAGAGCCAAACTGACTTACTAAATGGGTATTGCCTGAGCCACAGTTTGTACACGTTACTATTCGCTTACCATTCAACAATACATCTTTATCAGCTTCTGCATCGAGTGGAGCAGCGATACCATAATCCTCTAATGCCTGTCTTCCTTTGGGTGTAATCCAATCCGTCGTCCAGGCAGGATGAAGAATTAAATCAACTTGTGACTTGTAACCCGCATCTCTTAGTGCTTTTTTGATATCATCCCCAATAACATCCATGGCTGGGCAGCCACTGTAAGTTGGGGTGATTTCGACCTTAACCATATTATTTTCAATTATTGCAGAACGTACGACCCCCATATCCATGATAGATAATACAGGGATTTCTGGGTCTGAAACTTCGGTAAGAATCGGGACTAATTTTTCGTCTATATTCTGTTCTGCTATCATCATAGATTCAATTACATTATGCTGAATTTGGTTCAACAAGACAAATCAAAAATTAATTACCATTCCATATCTGGATAGGCGCGCTGCATGTATTGCAAATCTGAAAGAATATAACCCATGTGTTCTGTATGGATACCTTGTTTTCCCCCTTTTTGGTAGAATTTTAACTCGGGAACCTTAAGTGCAGCTAATTCCAAAACATTATTGACCGTTTGATAGTAGCTATCTTTTAGTTTGGTAATATCAACCGCAATACCCTCATCAATCATTACTTTTTCTTCCTCATTGGGTTCAAATAACTCATTGGTATAGGTCCATAAATCGTTAATTGCATTTTGCATTCTCTCTTTACTTTCATCAGTTCCATCTCCTAAACGCTTCACCCAATCTGATGAAAATCGAGTATGGTAACTTGCCTCCTTCACAGATTTATTTGCAATAGAAGATAGAGTAAGGTCTTTACTATTTTGCATTTCTTTCAAAAAGGCAAGATGATAAACATCAAATAAAAATTGACGGCCTATAGTATATGCGAAATCGGTGTTTGGCTGCTCAACTAACAGTACATTTAAATAATCCCGTTCTTTTCTCAGCATAGCGATATCATCCTCTGTTCTTCCATCTCCAGCAATACGGGCGGCGTATTGAAAATAGCTTCTTACTTGGCCAAGTAAATCCAAAGAGATGTTTGTACAGGCAATATCAGTCTCTAAAGAAGGTCCATGACCGCATAACTCCCCAAGGCGTTGACCTAGGATAAGGCTATTATCAGCTACTGTTAGAATGTATTTATAAAGATTTTCGTTCATGTTTTGATAAATGACAATTCGTTCAACTCCCGTAAGTTACATATGCTTAACATCATCGGGTAAATCGTAAAAGGTAGGATGGCGATAAACTTTATCCTGTGCTGGCTCAAACAATTCGCCGTTATGTTCAGGGTTGGAGGCAGTGATATGCCTGGACTCCACGACCCATATACTAACACCTTCGTTTCTCCTTGTATAGACATCACGAGCATTTTCAAGAGCCATCTCGGCATCTGCAGCATGCAAACTACCAAAATGGCGATGTTCCAGTCCGTTTTTACTTCGAACAAAAATTTCCCATAACGGCCAGCTTTTTTTATCAGACATATTATTATGTGTTTTATGAAACCTCCTTAATTCGTTTATCATTCTTTTTAGTTGCATAGGCCATTGCGGCATCACGAACCCACTCACCGCCTTCCCAGGCTCCAACTCTTGCCTTCATACGCTCCTTATTCATTGGCCCATGTCCCTTGACCACTTGCCAAAACTCATCCCAATTGATTTTACCAAAATCATAGGATTGCCGCTCGTCGTTCCATTTAAGGTCTGGGTCGGGGACGGTTAATCCAAGGATATCCGCCTGTGGCACTGTTTGGTCTATAAACTGCTGGCGCAACTCGTCGTTTGTTTTACGCTTCAATTTCCATTTCATGGATTGCTCGGTATGTACTGAAGCTGCATCTGTAGGCCCAAGCATCATTAGACTAGGCCACCACCAGCGGTTAAGGGCATCCTGAGCCATTTCTTTCTGCTCAGGCGAACCGTTACATAATTTTAGCATGATTTCATAACCTTGTCTCTGGTGAAAACTCTCTTCCTTGCAAACACGAATCATCGCTCTAGCATAAGGCCCATAAGATGTGCTGCATAATGGTACTTGGTTAATAATGGCCGCACCATCAACCAACCAGCCGATAGCTCCCATATCTGCCCATGTTAGTGTTGGGTAATTGAATATTGAAGAATACTTTGCTTTACCGGTATGCAACTGCTCATACATTTCTTCTCGTGAGATCCCAAGAGTTTCAGTTGCGGAGTAAAGATACAGACCATGACCCGCCTCATCCTGTACTTTGGCTAGTAATGCCACTTTTCTGCGTAAGGACGGTGCTCTTGTTATCCAATTGCCCTCTGGGAGCATACCTACTATTTCAGAATGTGCGTGCTGGGACATTTGCCGGATGTGGGTCTGGCGATATTTTTCTGGCATCCAATCTTTTGGTTCGATTTTTTCGTCCCGTGCTATTCTCTCTTCAAACTGTCTTTCAAGACTTCTAATTTGTTCTTCACTCATATTTCTTAGTTTTTGGCCTTCGGCTTTTGGCCTTTGGCAATTAAACTTTATTCTTCTTTCTTATTAGTATATCAACGTTAACAAACCTTCTCAAAGCGACAATTTGCTAAGTAAAGGTTCTAAACATCAAAATCAACTAACACTTTTTCTGTAGTTGGCACTGCCTGGCAACTCAGCACCAAATTTTGAGCCACCTCGTTTTCCTCTAGGGCATAATTAATCTTCATTTCCACATTGCCCTGCTTAACTTCACACTTGCAGGTGCTGCAAACCCCGCCCTTGCAGGCAAAAGGTAAATCTGCCCCAGCACTTAGAGCAGCATCGAGAATATTATCGAAGTCCTTGGTCATTGTGAATTTGAACTCCTTACCGCCATCAACTATGGTCACCTCTACACCTTCAACGTTCTGTTTGGCTAGGCGTTTGGTGCGTTTTATGTCTTCTTCAGAAAGCCCCTTGACGAATAACTCATAATGAATAAGTTCTTCTGGCAATCCTGCTTTTATTAAATATTCACTTACATACTTAATCATTTGTTCTGGCCCACAGAGAAATACCTCGTTAGTATCTGGTATATCGATGAAGGTCTTGACAAGAATGTTCATCTTTTGGTCATCAAACCTTCCGTTGAACAGGTCGATATCCCTTTTTTCCTGAGTTAGGAAATAGTAGATTTCCAGTCTGCCAAAATAAATGTTGCGCAACTGCTCCAACTCTTCCTTAAAGATAATGGTTTTTGCGGACTTATTGACGTAGAACAACTTACAAGTTGAGTTGGGCTCTGTCCGTAAATGGGTCTTTATCATGGAAAGTATTGGCGTTATGCCGCTTCCGGCAGCAAAGAACAAATAATTCTTCGAACTCTCAGCACGCGCCATGACCCCAAACTCTCCGCTTGGTGCCATTACCTCAATTTCATCACCAGATTTCAAAACCTCATTGACATAGGTTGAAAATTTACCGCCTGGTATTTGTTTTACAGCAACCTTCCATTGCAAATCCAAGGGACTTGAACAGAGGGAATAAGAACGCCTAAGGTCTTCGCCGTTAATTACAGCTCGTAGCGTTAAGTGTTGGCCTTGGGTAAATTTAAATTCATTATGGTACTCTGAGGGCACGTGAAGTGTAATGACCGTAGTATCATCAGTTTCTTTATAACTATCCTCTATTTTTAATTTTCGGAATTCTGGCATAGATTACAACATTCTCTCTAAAAGAACTACAATATTCTACAAACTAACATTTGTTAGTTTCTTATACAAATATAATAAATTATCCGCTTATTTGTTTGTGATACCGTCAATGAGAACTTGATTAAGGTTTTGGGACAATTCGTTAGCGTTGAGGGCTTCTTTTTTTGGAATCCACAAGTAAAGAGAGCGAAGCGTTGTGAGTATAGAGAACATAATAACCTCCGGATTACAGTTTTTAATTTCCTTAGTTTCAATGCCACTTTTAATAATTTCCATAAAATTATTTTCGTAGTCAGACCTGAGCTTTAAATAAAAATCAAGTTGATCTTCCAGATGCATCCAATCGTTATTTAAGGCCGCCATACCATTAATATTATTTGAGGCAAGGCGTACGTGCAAAGCAATCACATCCCTAAGTTTAGAAATGCTGGATTTCTTAGAGTCTATTATGGATTGCATGCCCGAGGTGAAATCTTCTGCAATAGAAATAATTATCACCTTTAAAATATCTTGTTTGGAATTTATGTGGTTGTAAAGACTAGCCGCCTTTATATCTATAGCACTGGCTAAATCTCTCATGGTTACGGCGCTGTAACCTTTATTTTTAAAAAGTTCGGCAGCTACTCTAATAATTTCTTGTTTGCGCGTTTCTTGTGCCATTTTGCTTTAGTACCTAATAAGGAAACGAAATATTATAATTCACAAAAAATAGCTTTACGTTTTGTATGTGAAACTATAATTTTACAGAACACAAATATAAGCATGAAGCAGACTTTTAAAACCAATCCGCTCATTGAGAAATTGCCACCACATTTAAAGCAATTTATCAAACCTCAAAATTACAGTGATTACTCTTCAATAAATCAGGCGGTTTGGCGATTTGTTATGCGTAAAAACGTTTCATATTTGAGTAAGGTTGCTCATGGCTCATATCTAAAAGGTCTGGATATGACAGGCATTTCGGTTAATGAGATTCCCAGTATGTATGGTATGAATCGTATTTTAAAGGAAATTGGCTGGGCAGCAGTTGCTGTAGATGGCTTTATCCCGCCAAATGCATTTATGGAGTTTCAGGCTTACAAGGTTTTAGTGATTGCTTCAGATATCCGTCAACTTGAAAACATCGAGTACACCCCGGCACCAGATATTATCCATGAAGCCGCTGGCCACGCCCCAATTATAGCAAATCCAGATTATGCCGAATATTTACGGCGTTTTGGTGAAGTTGGCGCCAAGGCTATTTTGTCATCCCACGATAACGATGTTTACGAAGCGGTTAGAATATTATCTATCCTTAAAGAAGCGCAAAACTCAACCCAAAAGGAAATTGACGAAGCCGAAACTGAGGTTAATAGACTTCAAAATAAAAAAGTGCCACTATCTGAGATGGCACAAATAAGAAACCTTCATTGGTGGACTGTTGAGTATGGTTTGATTGGTTCTACAGCCAAACCAAAATTATATGGCGCAGGATTGTTATCGTCTATTGGCGAAAGTAAATGGTGTTTATCTAACAAGGTTGAAAAACTACCATATTCCATAATAGCTGCAAAAACCGAATTTGATATTACGAAGCCCCAACCTCAACTCTTTGTAACCCCTGATTTTGCTTATTTAATGGAAGTTTTAGATGAATTTGCCAATACCATGGCTCTCAGGAAAGGAGGCTGGCGAGGTCTAAAGAAATTGATTGATTCTGAAAAAATCGGGACTATTGAACTAAATACTGGCCTACAAATTTCAGGTGTATTTACGAAAATGATTCAAGATGACGATTATAATGTTGTTTATTTTAAAACCCAAGGGCCAACAGCTTTGGCAAACCGTGAAAAAGAGCTTATTGGTCATGGCGCCGAAACCTACCATAAAGGGTTTAGCTCCCCTATTGGCAAACTAAAAGGCATCAATCTTGCCATTGAAAACATGGGACCGAAAGATTTAAAAGCCTATAACTTTTATGATAATAAGCGTATCGCCTTTGAGTACGAAAGCGGGATTACCGTTGAGGGTTTAAATATTACAGGAATCCGTAATCTACAGGGAAAATTGATTCTAATCCAGTTTGAGGATTGTACCGTTACCTACAACGATGAGATTTTATTTTCGCCAGAAGAAGGTAACTTTGATTTAGCTGTTGGGTCATCTATAATTTCCGCCTATGCAGGAAGTGCAGATTACCTTTCGTTTAAAAACCTACACCATGTTTCTGAACATAAAACAATACAGCCAGAAACCAGTAAAACAAAAATAAAACTTGAAAGACTTTATGAACATGTTCGGGATTTGAGGGTCAAGGATTACGTTTCAGAAAATGAATTGGTCTCAATTTTCGAAACCATAAAGACCGACCACAATAAGGATTGGCTATTAGCGTTAGAAATTCTAGAACTATGTGAGACGTCGAATTTTTTAAAGCTAAGCATGAAAGTTTCAGCCTATTTAGAGGAACAAAAAAACAAGCAACCCCAAGTCGCCCATCTCATTAATAACGGTTTGGACATTATAAGCAAGACGCATTAGACCATGGCCTTATTTCGTTTTTTATTCGATAGCAAGAAAAGTATCCAAAAAATTTATGACGATGGCGCCCTGCTCCTTGACGTTAGAACTCAAGCTGAATGGGATGCAGGTCATATCAATAACGCAATACATATCCCCCTTACCGAACTAAAAAAACGAATAGTAGAACTAAAACAACTTGAAAAACCTGTAATTGCATATTGCAAAAGTGGAGTTCGTTCTGCCCGAGCGGTGACTCATTTAAAAGAAAGCGGTATAACAGCCATTAACGGTGGCGGCTGCAAAAGTTTATCCAAAATTATTTTATAAGCTCCATATCCTGTAGGGCTGTAATTGGAATGTCATTATATTGTAATGTCCAACCTAAAGAGTTCGTAATAATATAAAATTTAGATAACTCACTGAGTAATCGGTTTTGCGCATTGGACTTTAATTCTGAACGCTCAATCTTTTTCATCAACTGTTTTTTGACTGTTTTTTTGATACTGTTATAATCCTTGGCGCCAAATTGGTTTAAATAATCGGCCTGAACGTCATAATATTCAAAATCCGGGCTTATTCTAATCTCCTCTTTTGGTATTTTAAGAATTCGAAGTATTTTATTTTCTGCATCGATTTCCGTTTGCATTTGGCTTAAATCGTAGGCTATGGTTACATCTGCATTAACTACAACTAGGGCCTTTTTCTGCACCTCTATTAAATCGCCAAATATAGCCTTAGAGTTTTCATAGGTGAACACCTCGCTAAAGTGCCCTTCGGTCACAATTAATTTCCCAACATTCTTGATTTGTTGTTGGATCAGTGCAGAATTTTCCCGAATGCTAATCTGCTCCCTGTTTTCCTCTTCGCAATATTTAAAGGTCAACAGAAAAGCCAAGGCTATTAGAATACCTGTGATTATTTTTCGCATGCGCTAAACTAAACAAAAAAACATTAGCCATCTCCTACAGAAGGAGCCTGTGCCAATGTTTTTCAATTGATAATAGCTTTACAAAATTATAAAAACTTAAAACTGTTTTTGTGACCAAAACATTAAAAAAAGGTTAGGGCTTGTTGCTGCTTTCTTCAACAGCCCTGAGCAATCATTTTGCAAAACTCGATTTGTATTATTTATTCAGTTCCAACTTTTCGGCAAAATAATCACAAAAGTCTTTCATGGTAGCAGTCATTTTTTCATCTTGGGTAGCCCGGTAAAAGGTATTGCTCATCTCTACCAATGTTTGATGAAAAAACTGTTTCATCTCATCCACCGGCATATCCTTGGTCCATAAATCAATACGCAAACTTTCTTTTGCCTTTGAGTCCCAAACAGAAAGCATCATGGCCTTGGCCTCCTCATTGGTTATCCCCCCGTCCTCGGCAGACCAATGGAGTTTTTCGGGCACCCTGTTTTCATCAAGTTCTACATTAAGCTCTATTTTAGAAGCGTGTGTTTTTTCCATTATTTTGCAGGTTTATAATTCGATTCATTAAATATTTTACTAGGCTCGGTTTTCATCATGTCCAATAGCCCTAAATCATTGTTTTCCATATAGGCCCTCACAATTTGCCAGCCAATAAATTGACCAAGCCGCCCTGGTGTTTCATTATCGATGCCTAGGTAAAATTTTGAAAACGGCGCATCGGCAATAAAACGTGAAACCAAGCTATTATCGTCATCGAAGAGCATTTCATTCTCTACAAAATGAGTCCATATCATCTCCTCATTAAGCCTTGCAAACTCAAGTTGCTCTTTACTGTAGCCTATCTTTTCTGCATCTGTTTTGAAGGGGATAACCTTTTCCTTAAAGTAAAGCACCTTTCCAAAATAAATCATTTCCTCCAAGAAATTTTTCATTTTATTAGGGAATATCCTGTTCTTGGCGTACTCTTGAGCCAAATCAACAACCACCTGGTTTTTAGACATATTAAGTTTTATGTAATCTGAAATATTAGCATAAAACTTATGATCGCCGCCCAAGTAATTATCCAAAGCTACCAGTACAAGTGTGTCTGTAACTATAACGGGATACCTGTAATCAACGTCGTTGGTAAGCGTAATCACCTTTGGTACTGAAAATGATTTATCATAATATTTCAAATATCTGAAAAGACGCTTTATCTCTCTTTTTGTTTCATTAAAATCGCCAAATTCCTCATCAACTTCCCTGAGTAACTGATGCTGGAGCGTGTCTTTCATTCTTGAAACAATCAATGAATCTGGCATTCGTTCTGAAAACAGAAATGGAAAATCGGTTTTTAGGCCACTTATATCTTTAGGCCCTGCCTTTGCGAAGGCGCGGTCAAATCGCTCAACCGCTAAGTTGATTTCAATTTGCGAAACTTCCTCACTTACCTTATTCTCATTGCGACAGCTGCAAACCAAAATAAGAAGCAGAAGAGCAGTTTTGAGTATTGAAGAGCGAAACATAAATCTGTATAATTTTTATCTCTAACGGCTTTGCGTTATTTTTGTTAGGCAAAGGTAAGGTTCTTTGCAAAAAAACAAGATTGATCATGAAAACAGAAAAAGTAGTTGACCATATTGTAAAATGGCTAAAGGATTATGCAGGCAGTGCTGGGGTAAATGGATTTGTAGTTGGTGTTTCTGGTGGCATCGACTCTGCAGTCACCTCTACACTCTGTGCCAAGACAGGTATGAAAACGCTTTGTATAGAAATGCCAATACAACAAGCTAAAAGTCACGTTAGCCGAGCCCATGAGCACATAGCACAACTTAAGGAACGCTTTGAAAATGTAGAAGAGGCCCGGGTTGACTTAACCCCTGTTTTTCAAACCTTTAAAACCGAGGTGTCGCAAGAGGCCAACCAAGTTACTGTGGATATGGCCCTAGCCAATACGAGGGCAAGACTTAGAATGACTACCTTATATTATCATGCAGGGCTATTAGGACGGCTTGTTGCAGGAACTGGTAATAAAGTAGAAGACTTTGGAGTTGGATTTTACACCAAATATGGAGACGGGGGTGTAGATTTAAGTCCTATTGCCGATTTAATGAAATCTGAAGTTTACCAGGTGGGTGATTTTCTAAAAGTCCCTAAATCTATCATGGAAGCCGCCCCAAGCGACGGTTTATTTGGTGATGCACGTAGCGATGAAGACCAAATTGGTGCTTCCTACCCAGAATTGGAATGGGCGATGGAAATGAAAGACAAAGGTAAAACCGTAAACGAGTTTAAGGGTCGCGAGCGTGAAGTATTTACAATATTTTTAAGATACAATAGCAATAATCTTCATAAAATGTTACCAATTCCTGTCTGTGAAATCCCTTTTGAGTTGAAAAATTCCACGATAAGTGCCAGTAAAATCACTTGATCTTAGTTTTTTTATTACATTTACGAATCAAATCTTCACATTACTTGAATCTATTGCCTTGTGGATTCTTATGCATTACGCTAACCAAAAAATAATCTAAAATGATTAAGCTATTAGTCGTGGATAATCATCCTATTGTAACTAAAGGTTTTGATTTATATTTCAGAGACCATACAGATATAAACATAGTAGGTTTACTGAAAAGCGGAGTTGAAGTCTTTGATTTTGTAAGAAGACACCATGTGGATGTTATTATTTCAGAAATTGAGCTCCCTGAACTTAATGGTATTACCGCGCTTAGGGCCATAAAAAAGGAGTATAGCCACATTAACATTTTAATGTACAGTTATCACCCTGAAGAGATATACGCCATAAGTGTTATAAAGGCCGGGGCGTCTGGGTATATCTCAAAAACCGAGGAAATGGACTTTATAAAAAAAGGCATCATTGCGGCCAGTAAGGGTGAAATTTATCTGAGTGAAAAAATGTCAAAACATTTAAAATACAACGATGCCAGAATGTCAAAAAGCCGTATCTACAAAAGGCTTTCAGCGCGAGAGGTTGAAGTACTTAAATTGCTTTCATCTGGTAAAAAGAATAAAGAGATTGCAATTGAGTTAGGCATTAACGAAAAAACTGTAAGTACATACAAATCTAGACTTTATAAAAAACTAAACGTCAACAATTTAATTGATTTAGTCAATCAAGGCAAACAAATTGATTTGGATTAACCTTACAATTACAAGGTATTCTGCCTAATTGTGCAATAGAAAAACAGCGTTTCAAAACATAGCTAAAAGATTTAGGCTCTTTCAATTTAAAATTGAAATTACTTCATTATTCACCTAAATGATTTTGGCGATTTATTAGCTATTTCAAAAAACACAGTCATCGTTTCCTTAACCTACAACTTTACCCAACTTTCTAGACAATAACATTTTTAAGCCAAGGTAGTCTTTTACATCCTCTAAAATTGAGCGGGAATTGACACCTTGACGTTCGGTATCATTTTTATATTCTGCTACCTTTTTATCAATGAGATGACAGCGTAGGGTCAAGATTGTTTGAGTTACCAATTGCGCAATTGAGTGTTTTTTTTCTTTAGGGATAATTTGATTTCGTTCCCAGTCATGTAGTTGGTAACGTTCTTCATTCATTAAAATACTAGTAACATCACCAGCAAGATGCTGTTCTAATTGATTGATGAATTTTTTAGTTGAAAATTCCTCAGCTTGATTCAAGGTCTCAATGATATGATAGTAAAGCGTCCTAAAGTTTTCGTTAGTAAACTGCATTTCATCTTCCTGTAAATCCAGATATATTTTCTCAAAAACCTTAGCATTATGTACGACCGGCTCAAGCACTAATTCGCCTTCGTCGGTTTCCTTTAAAACCAAATCCTCAAAATTTTCGGTTTCCATTCCATAAAGCAGGAGGATTTCTATGATTTTTCGCTCCAACTCATACTGCAAATCAATCTTTACGGCGGGTTGCGCTTCATTTTTTACGACGTTAAAGGCCTTTTGTTGTTCATTTTTATAGGCTTTATTAGCTTCTTGATTTGCTTTTTTATTAATTTGAGCTAAGGTGCTAAACAAAACTTTCTCACTAATATCCATAATTCGCGAACATTCACGAATATAGATTTCCTTTTTGATTTGGTCGGGGATTTTTGCGATACTGTTTACAATGTCGCGTATGGTTTCTGCCTTCTTTATAGGATCTTTATTGGCCTCCTTCACCAAAAGAGACGCCTTAAATTGAATGAAATCTGTTTTATTGTTATTGAGATATTCCCTAAGCTCATCAAGGGTGTTTTGTTTGGCAAAACTATCTGGGTCCTCACCCTCTGGGAAAGAGCAGACTTTAACGTTCATACCCTGTTCTAAAATCAAATCGATACCCCTCAATGACGCTCTTATTCCAGCCGCGTCCCCATCGAATAAAACGGTAATATTATTTGTGAGTCGATTTATCAATCTTATTTGCTCGGGGGTTAAAGCCGTCCCTGAGGAAGCCACAACATTTTTTATTCCCAATTGGTGAAATTGAATAACATCAGTATAACCCTCAACCAAATAGCAGCCGTCCTCTTTTGCAATAGACTGTTTGGCATGATAAATCCCGTAAAGCGCTTTACTCTTATGGTAAACTTCACTTTCTGGTGAGTTGAGATATTTGGCCGCTTTTTTATCTGCTTTAAGAATTCTCCCACCGAAGCCAAGAACGCGCCCGCTCATGCTATGAATGGGAAACATGACCCGGCCTTTAAATCTATCAAACTTCTTATCTGGTTTAACGATGGTCAACCCGGTTTTTTCTAAAAACTCCAATTGGTAGCCCTTTTTTAAAGCTTCATCTGTAAAGGCCTGCCAATCGTCTAGGCAATACCCAAGATTGAATTCCCTTATCGTCTCATTTGTAAAACCCCGCTCCTTAAAATAGCTTAACCCAATGGACTGACCTTGGTCGGTTTTAAACATTATGCGTTGAAAGTACTCTTGGGCAAACTTGTTGACCAAATACATACTTTCGCGTTCATCTGCTTGCTGCTTTTGCTCATCGGTCTGCTCGGTTTCCTCAACTTCTATATTATATTTCTTAGCGAGGTATTTTATGGCTTCGGGATAAGTGAAATGCTCATGCTCCATTAAAAAAGTAACGGCATTACCCCCTTTTCCGCTAGAAAAATCCTTCCAAATCTGTTTTACAGGCGACACCATAAAACTGGGCGAGCGTTCATCTGTAAATGGGCTAAGACCCTTAAAATTACTTCCAGATTTTTTTAAGTTTACGAAATCCCCAATAACCTCCTCTACTCTGGCGGTTTCAAATACTTGTTCTATGGTGGATTTTGATATCAAATTAAAGACTAGTAAGAGCCCAAAAATACATAAACTTCCAGTTTTTTTGTAGATAACACCCATGTCAATAAAAAGAGCTTGATTGATAAATCAAACTCTTTCACGAAAACCATTTTAGTATGGACTTTTAATCAAAATCAAATCTAATTCCCATTGAAATATTATTCTGTTCTAAAATCTGATCGTTAAAAACGGTGTTCAAATCATATTTGGCGTAAAGACTCATCTCATCAATACCTACGTAAGCTGCAATACCGTAAACAAAATCTGAGGCATTGTAATTTCGTCTTATTTTCTGTTTTACCCTATCACCGTCTTCCTTAAAACGCAGTTTTTGCTGACTTTGTAACCTAAGCCCGCCGTAAGCCCCAAGGCCGAATTTAAGCTGTTCATTAGTTGTATATCGAAAATAGTTGTCGCGCTCAATTTTTCTAGAGGGACCAAATTCAAAAAAGATGGGTATTACTAGATTGGTAATCCTAAACTCAGACTCTATCAAGTTATCGGGAAAGGTTTCTAGGGTTGTCATATTTCCGTCTTGAACGAAGACTCTGTCGTCCTTTGGCGTAAATTTATTCCATTGCAAGGATAAGCCGTATTTTAGCCTAATGGCATTAGAGTTCTTTAAGAGTCGGGTTTTCCAAGATAGGCCGAGCTCCACAAAACCAGACCCGAGTACGCTGTAGCTATCACCCAGTTCCTCTCCATCAACTAAAGCATTATTGAACCCTATAGCAAAAACAAATTCTGAATTCGTTCTGCGGTCAAATCTTTTGGGTTTATTTTTTCGCCTTAACCTAATGATTGAATAATCGTCATTGTTATCTCCAATTGAAATGCTGACGGTATTGTAGTCATTTTCAACTTGATAATCGTCTTCATTCCGTTCTAAAAGAGCGATTTGATTATTCACAATGGCAGTACGGTTTTCTATATTCAACGCCCGTTTTTGAGCTGCTTGTTTTTTTAACGTGTCTGCCATTTCTTTATTTATCTCACCGTTTTCTAAACGCTTATTAATGTTTTCAACCTCGGTCTTTAAAAATTCGCGTTCCTCTTGCTTTATACTTTCCTTGAGCTTTTCTAGCTTATCGATTTTGAAACCATTTTTTCGATAAGACGGGTCTGTCTTTGAGGTGTCAATCCCTAGCTCTTGGCCATTTACAATTGTTGAGATTAGGCATAGTGCGATTAGCACTACATACTTAGTAATGATTTTCATTGTGTTCGATTTTTAATTGATGAATGTGTGTAAAAAAAATTCCTCTCTTTTAAAAAGATGGTCATTCTAGAAGGCACTTAGTCATTACGTTCGGCAACTGCAGTTTTTACCTTTTCATAACTCGTCCTTAAAGCTTCAAATACTTTTGCCCTGAAACTTTGGTCCAACTCTTCCTCAACCTCTTGAAGCAGTAAGTTGGCACTTACCGCTCCGGATGTTTCATAAATAATTCGCTGTTTCAAGATATCCTTTTCAGCCTGTCTTAAAAGACTATCTATTTCCTCATCTGTTACGCTGCCAGAAACCAATTGCAAATTATTGATCTTGGCAACTACCTCCATAACTTTAATGTCTTCTTGAGATAGTACGTTTGAAGATTCTATACTTAAACGTTTTTTATCGGCTTCTAATAGTTTTGATTTTTTGTTATCTGCAATTTGGAAACTGCCATCCCTACCTATTAGGTACAGTGGCTCTGTAATAGCATTTGTTTTAACCTTGGTATCGTTTTTTTGGAATTTTGGTTTGACTGTTTCTACAACATTTGAGCTACCTTCAAAATTTAAAATCGATTCTTTTTTAGCCGAATTATCGCTTCCCCCTGACTCTGGGGAGACGTTTTTATTATTCTCAACGTCTTGATGGCTATCTACAATTCTGTTGGTTGATGGTGCTTCCAAGGGCTTAAAAAACATGGCTGTAACAACTAATACGCCAATGATACTGGCCGCTATGCCCAAGTACCACCAGATTTTCTTGCCACCATGTTTTTCGCTTTCAAGTCTATGTTCCAACGTTTTCCAGCCGCCTTTTGAAGGTGCGATATCGCGCCCTTCCAGCTTTTGCCTTATTTGCTCTTCAAATTTAATTGGCGCCATAATTGTTTTTGTTAAATGTTTTAATTTTCTTTTGAAGCATCTGCCTTGCTTTAAATAATTGGGATTTTGATGTTCCCTCTGAAATATTAAGCATAGTCGCAATCTCGCCGTGCTTATAACCCTCAATGGCGTACATCACAAATACAAGTTTATAGCCCTCTGGTAACTGATCAATTAATTGTTGGATTTGGGCCACATCAATATTTGAGCTTGTATTATCGTAATTACCGGATGGCAGATGATTTTCCTCAACCAAAAACTCAATATCTTTTTGCCGTCTCAAAAATGAAATGGATTCCCTTACCATTATTTTTCTTAACCATCCCTCAAAAGACCCCTTATCCCTGAAACTACTCAAATTCTTAAAGGCTTTAAAAAATCCGTTCAACATGACCGATTCGGCATTTTGTACATCCTTAATGTAGTATCTGCATACACTCAACATCTTTGGTGCATGTGTTTCGTATAAAATACGCTGGGCCTGCCTTTTGCCCTTCGCCGCTTTTTTTATAAGCGCCATGTTATTGTTAAGTAGCCTAATGACTTTCAAAATACGTTTCTTTTGATGTTCTATTTATATAGACGCAGTATGAGTTGAAATGGTTGCCTCGTGTTACAAAACATTTTAGCTCCCAATAATCCCAGTAGAGTTTATGGTACAATACTTTTTTGATAATTAACACTTTAAACCGAATTCACAGATGCAGCTTTGAGTTTAAATTAAAACCCCCATTGATTATGTTAATTCGCTATACTAATCGTAAGATATTTTTCCCTACCTCAAGATTCTCAGCTATTTTGCCCAGACTCTCAACCATTAGCGCCATGCAGACCGTTTTTGGTCTGAAGTATCCTATAATCTCATTGAGATTTTGTTAAAAAGTTTAAGTTTGCCTCTTGTAGTTTGGCGCTATAATTAAGGTTTTATATTACTTTTTTCGCTCAATCACGTAGTTTACCATCATTTTCAGAGCAGCTTTGAATTCTGATTCTGGATAATCATCCAATAGTGCCAGAGCTTCGGCTTTAAACTGTTTCATTTTTTTTACCGCATAATTAAGGCCATTATTTTCTTTAACAAATGTAATAACCTCCTTTACCCTTTTTTTATCCTTATTGTGGTTTTTCACTGAATTAATGAGCCAGGACTTTTCCTTTTTTGTACAATTGTTCAAAACATATATTAGAGGAAGCGTCATTTTTTGTTCCTTGATATCAATACCGGTTGGCTTACCTATGGCCTCTGCACCATAATCGAATAGGTCGTCTTTAATTTGAAACGCCATACCAATAAGTTCTCCAAATTTTCTCATGGTTTCCACATCGGAGGAGTTAGGCTTTACTGAAGCAGCGCCCAAACTGCAACAGGCCGCTATAAGTGTTGCGGTTTTTTGCCTAATAATATTATAATACACTTGCTCTGTTATATCCAACTGGCGGGCCTTTTCTATTTGGAGCAGTTCGCCCTCGCTCATTTCGCGCACGGCTACAGATATTATTTTCAATAAATCAAAATCGTTGTTATCGATTGAAAGTAACAGGCCCTTTGATAGTAAATAATCTCCAATAAGTACTGCAATTTTGTTCTTCCAAAGTGCATTAATCGAAAAGAAGCCTCGCCTGCGATTACTGTCGTCAACAACATCGTCGTGGACTAAAGTTGCTGTATGAATAAGCTCTATTACCGCAGCACCACGATAGGTGCGCTCACTAACCGGACCTTTATCTACCATTTTGGCTACAAGAAAAACAAACATTGGCCGCATTTGCTTGCCCTTCCGATTGACTATGTAATGGGTTATTCTGTTCAATAAAGCCACCTTACTTCGCATGGAGAGCAAAAACTTCTGCTCGAAGAGTTCCATCTCGTAAGCTATAGGCTGCTTTATTTTTTCGGTAATTTTCAGAGGGTAAAATTTTCGGGATACTTTTTACAAAATTAACAATAAAGATTATCGCTAATTTAATATTTGGGATTAAAACGTTAAATGCACCTTGTTTTTGTTCTCTACATTAAAATTTAGTCTGGTTTTAGTCAAAGCAGAGCAGTTTAAATAATGAACAAACTGCCAAAACATAATAAATTTAAAACAAATGCATATATGCTAATTTAATATCATTACGGTTTTTAAGCACCCTTGTTCGCCAACTGCCCACAAGCGGCATCGATATCCTTGCCTCGACTTCGCCTTACCGTTACCGTGATACGATTAGCTTCAAGAATAGTAACGTACATATCCAGAGCTTTGTTACTGGCCTGTTGAAACTCGCCATCGTCAATGGGATTGTACTCAATTAAATTCACCTTGCTTGGTGCAAATTTACAGAATTGCACGAGTGCCTCTACATCTTCCCGTTTGTCATTAATCCCTTCCCAAACCACATACTCGTAAGTAATTCTATTTTTGGTTTTGGCATACCAATATTCTAAGGCTTCCCTCAAATCCAGTAATGGGAAGGTGGCATTAAAAGGCATGATGGACGTTCTAATGTCATCAATTGCTGAATGTAAGGAGACTGCTAGATTGAACTTAACCTCATCATCGGCCATTTTTTTTATCATTTTAGGCACTCCTGATGTTGAAACCGTTATTCTTTTGGGGGACATCCCCAATCCTTCTTCTGAGGTAATCTTATCAATGGATTTGAGTACATTGTTATAATTCATTAAGGGTTCTCCCATGCCCATAAACACAATATTACTCAAGGGCCGGTCAAAATACAGACGACTTTCATTATCAATCGCCACCACTTGATCATAAATCTCATCGGGATTAAGATTACGCATTCGTTTTAACCTTGAAGTAGCGCAGAATCTACAGTCTAAACTACACCCCACTTGACTGGATACACAGGCCGTAGTCCTATTTTGGGTGGGAATCAACACCGATTCTACCGTTAACCCGTCGTGAAGTTTGACTGCATTTTTTACGGTACCATCGGCACTGCGTTGCATTTGGTCAACCTTAATGTGATTGATGACAAAATTATCCTGAAGCATTTGCCTAGTCTGTATTGAGATATTTGTCATATCCTCAAAACTGTGAGCCCCTTTTTTCCAGAGCCATTCGTAGACCTGATTTCCCCTAAAGGACTTATCCCCAGATTCCACAAAAAATTCCCTCAGCTGCTGCTTCGTCAACGCCCTTATATCCTTCTTCTTTGCTTTCATGAATTTGCAAAAGTACGGATTGCTTTTTAAATCTATACCGTCTAATCTAATGCAAGGTTTAATGAGCCAACATAACGTATGAACGCCCATAGATACGTGAACAATTTATAAATAATCAAATTGCGTTATACATAGGAACCAACCCAATCAAAACCTAAGGAAGACGCATGAGCTATTAAAAAAATCATATCGTGATTATATCATTTCGCAGATTTATTTTGATTCTGTACGGCAATACAATGGACGTTCTTTTATTTAAATATTTATAGTAAATGGCACTAATTTAAAAATCTATGGAGGACATTTCGTTGAGGATTGCAATCAAAAAATCCCATCTGATTTCTCAAATGGGATTTTGATTTATACTTAATGTGCAATAATCTAATCTTGCACTTGGAATAAAATTGGTAATGAATAAGGTACAATTACCGCTTTACCCCTTTGCATACCAGGTTTCATTTTAGGCAACAAATTAATTACACGCTGTGCCTCTTTTTCAAGTCCTGGGTGCGGTGCACGAGCCCTAACACCGGTTATATTACCTGTTTTATCTATTTTAAAGATGACATTAATACGCTGACGACCAGAAAGCCCTAAATCACCCGCAAGTTCAGTATTGAATTTCCTATTAACAAACTTGCTAATTTTCTGAGACATACATTTCTTTTTCGCATTGTTTCCGCTTTCATTTTCACAACCTGGAAAAACCGGAACATTCTCAATTACAGAAAAAGGCACCTCAATATCTTCCTCTACCTCTTCAACTTCCACCTCTTCTACCTCAACGATTTCCTCCTCTTGGTCGGTTTCGGTAGATTCAATTACAGTTTCCTCTATTTCCTTCTCATCCTCAACAATCTCTATTTCTTCGGGAACCTTTGGTGGCGGTGGCGGTGGTGGCGGTGGAATAATTTCCTGTTGGGTAATTGGAATTTCCTCATCATCAAGATCATCCAAGTTAAGTTGACCAATATCTATTTCCTCCTTTTCATAGGTTTTATAGTTTATTGTCAAATAGGTTAACGTCATCATCAATGCCAGACCAACTGCAAAATAGAGCGACCCGTTACGGCTTACGTCTGCTTTTGTGCTTTTTTTAGGTTCCATATTCTTAATTACGGTTTATGCGAATGCTAAATTAACTAATTTTCAGTGAAAAAAACAAGCTAGGCATTCATTTTTAGAATCAACTTTCTTCTTATCATCAAAACTGTAGCTGCCAAAACTACTCCAAGGGTATTGGCAAAAACATCATTGATGTCTAAAGTTCTATTATCTGTAAGTACATGTTGAAGTATTTCAATAATGATACCATAAATCAAAACAAACACAATTGCATAAACGATTTTATACTTTTTTTGCTTGTGGCTAAATACATTATAAGCAAAAATTGTATATATGGCGTAAGCTATAAAATGATATACCTTATCGTCAAAATCTGAGCCTAAGTCGGGCATTCCTGTATTATCCATCAAACTACCTGCTGTCAGAGCAACTGCATATACTACAAGCAGTAGTATTGAGAACTTTTTAAGAACCGATAAGCTCTTTGTAAGCATCTGCTGAAAGTAGTTCATCTATCTGCGAGTCATCAGAAAATTTCAGCTTAATCATCCATCCCTTTCCATAGGGGTCTTGATTTACCAATTCTGGCTCTTCTTCTAGGTTCTCGTTAAACTCTACAATTTCACCTGATAAAGGCAAGAATAAATCTGAAACTGTTTTCACGGCCTCAACCGTACCAAAAACCTCTTCAACATCCATTGTCTCATCAACGGTTTCAACCTCTACATATACGATATCACCTAATTCACCTTGGGCAAAATCGGTGATTCCGACCGTTGCTGTATCGCCTTCAATGTTTACCCACTCGTGATCCTTTGTGTACTTTAATTCTGATGGTATGTTCATGATGTTTTTATAAATTTAATTACACTACAAAAATAGATTTTTCAAATCTAAATACCCTTTAATTTCCAAAATTATAACGAAGGGTAAAACCAGAACGAATTGTAGTTTGCGGGAACGCTGTTGAAATTTCAAATTCTGAGAACGTATAATCAAAATAGAATATAGCGGTAAGGTTTTGGGTAAACGCATAATCTGCGGTATATCTAACCCCCCAAATCGTTTGGCCTTGGGTAATTTGATTGTTTTCTACATCCAGATATCTTATGATGGTTTTATTGTTTCTTACCGAGGCGTCCAATTTCATGTTCAAATCACTTTTAATAACCTGTTTAGGACCGGCAAGTTTTGATCTGATTCTAAAATCCTTGATACGGTAGCCAATACCCAATATATATTCATTACCGCGTACCTCTGTTAAGAGGTTATTATCAAAGCTAAGGGATAACACCCTATCCCTTCTCATTTCTGCAAGAATCTTGACTGAATTCTTCATTTCAAAATCCAAACGGAACAGAGGGCTAAACTGCTCCTGCAAGTTGATATTACTAATTATCGAGCGGTTTTTAAAGTTGCCCGACTGGTCGAGAACACTGTTTGGCCCAGTCGTGATTTGGTTTTCAAACGGCTCACCTGGCTTTAAACCACCTTCTTCGAAATCTGAAGGTAAATCGAGGTTTGCCCTAAACTGGTTTATCGTATAACTAGACCTATAACCGTGAGTCAATGAAAAACGTTTAAAGCGTTTTTGAAACCACTTAAAATTCATGAATCCCGTATATTTTAGTTGCCAATTTGGTATAGGGATGTCCCTAAATGCCGAGAGGCTTACCTTATCTGCACTCCTACCTTTATACGCCGAGAGAAATGCAGGTAATAGCACGCGCTGGCTCGTTTTACCAAACCCTAGTGGAAAACCTTCGGCATCTAATTGATAATTGGAGTTGCCATAAAACTCTCTTGCCAATCTATTGGCTATTACCAATCTGTTCTCCCTAAAGGTTTCAAACGCTTGAGACTGAGTCTCATCACTTTTTTGAAATGCGGTTCCAATCAAAGTTGTTGAAATATTAAAGTTTCCAAACGAGTTTGTAATCAATGCGTTGTAAGTATCACTTAAACCGTCTCCATCAAGATCTTCGGCATTAAAGTTTTGACTAATATTTTCAGCAAAGGTTCTATTTCCAGTGATATCGATATTTAAATCCTCGATTAGCTCAACATCGGCAGAAATGTCCAAAATACGGTTTGTGGTCTCTACATACTGCTGGTTAAAATCGGGAAAGACGGTGAGCCAACCATTTCTTGCTGCTAGTTCTCTAATATCAGCTTGGCTGCCAAATGTGTAACCAAAGGTAGGCCTCATTGTGCCAATAAAACCAGGCGTATTCAAATAGCCTGGTAAAAACGTTCCATTATTTTCGGTGTAGTTAATCTGGATTCGTTTTACAGCGGTTGCTAAGCCAACCAAACTATTAAGTGCCTTTCTAGCAAAACCATCCTTACTGGCAGAGGAGTCTTGAGCTTGCGCACCGGCGTTTCTGCCTCTGTCCTGATTGCCACGGCCGAGACCAGGACTGGGTGTTGGCCTTCTACTTCTCACTCTTGTGGGTCGCTTTTTCTTTTTTACCAGCCCAGCGTACTTGTAAAGCGTTTCCATATTTAATGTGGAATTGATATTGTGAGTGTTAGCGTTTTGTATGGTGTGCCCTAAATTAAATGTACTGGTTATTGGATTGCCTTGGTCGTCAAAAAGAAGTTCTCCCTGGGCATTAGTATCTTGTACGATTAAATTTTCATTTAAGTCTGAACCTTTCTGCCATTGGAAATCCCCCGTGTAGGAATATGTTGCCCGAAGGAAACTTAAGGTAGGAATCTTGTACAAGGGTATTTCATAATTTACCTGCAGCTGCTGGCTTTGAATATTTGGGTCACCTAAATCGAAAAATCCGTCCCATACATCCAAGCTCGGGTCTTGGCGACCGTTGAGTTCATCGTTTACAAAGTAATTTCTAACAATATTACTATTTGATGCCGTAAAGTTCATGCTTAAGGCCTTGGTCAAATTGTAATTGATTACGTACTGTGAGTTGAAGTTATAGTTTCTTCTAAATAATTCATCAAGCCCAATATTATCGCCGGTTAAATCAATTTCCCTAAAGCGTTGACTATTAAATTGGCGAACTATATCTGAGTTTACCGAGAAACTCGTAGGCAGGGGGTTAAAGTTGAAATCCTTTAGTATTTTCCAGTATTTCCCTGTAAATAAGCTATCGTTCTTTTTAAAGGGCTCGATAGTAAGAGGTGCAAAATTATAATTGTAATTTGCCCCAGCCCTGATATTTTGGTCCAACGATTGTGCAATTTCAAAATCACGGTGCTGCACTTCATTATAACTGTAGTTAAACGTGAAATTTTCCACATCGTAAAAGCGTGGTATGCCATCGCCGGTTCGGTTTTTCCTGACCCCGATAAAATTGATGCTTTTTCGCTTGGTGTAATCCTCAGATTGGGTGAGTATGGTCTCGCGTTCCTCTTCAGTTTCGGCGGCACTCAAACGGGATTCCAATTTAATGTCTTTGTAAAATTGGTCGTATTCAGGCGTTATCAATTCCTCACCAATAGCGTAATTAAATGGTATGTTGAGTCCCCATTTTTTTGGAAATAATTGACCAACGTTAATATTCGTAACAATATCATATTGCTGTATGTCCTCCCTACTTCGCTCGTTTGGACGCTGCTCTACCGAACCAAAACCTATGGTGCTTCTTCTACCGGTTGCGCTAAGGTTCATAAAATCTGCCATATTACCATCAAAACCGGCAACAGCGGCCCAGCCACCCTCGTTATCCAAATCTGACATGCGTAGCTCGTTAAACCAAACCTCACCGCAAACATTTCTGTTCGCGCTACCCGGATTCTTTACGCCAACCATTAAAACGCGAATATCACCAAAATTGGGATTACCCTTAATGGCAACCCGCTGTTGATCTAAGGAGGTGTAGGGTGCGAATTCCTCGGTAAATACGGGCCCGGCATCTGTAACCTCATAAAACGTGGCATTTTCGTTTGCCAACGTACCATCTGAAATACCGATGGCCTTGATTTGTTCTAAAATGTCTAAGGGAATATTTATTTCGTTAACCTCGGGCCAGACATTTTCTGGGGAAACTGAACCAGATGTAACTTGTAAAGGTGTTTCTATTTGATAGTAGTTTTGGGTAAAATCATTACCCATCCTTATAAAACCGACCATTTCACCATCCCTCGCATTGCCTACTTCACCATCTTCGGCATGAATAAACATTCTAAGATTGTTGTATTGGCGCATATCAACATTTATATTTTTGAAAACTCCTCGGGAATCTTCAGGCTCTAAATCACATACTTCTACCTGTAACGACTGTTCATTCTGTCTAATAATATTGTTATTGTTATTCAATTGTTCCAAAACCACCCCTGGTGGAAGAACATAATCCCCATCATTATCTTGAAGGCCAACTACGCCAACATTTAAGGTGGTGTCGTCAGTATCGTTATTCGGTTCGTCGTCAAGACTCAATCTATATCGTCTCCAATCGCTTCTAACCAAATCCAAAGTAGCAAAACGCAAGGTTGTCTGTTGTGTGAAATCTGTTAAGAATAGTCGCGCAAATCTTACAGATCGAATATCTGAAATACCGCCAACTGTTGCCGTAGGCTCAGAGATTGGTATCCTAAACTGATAGTAAGTAACCTGTTCTGTAGAGCCATTTGGTAAGGTCACTTGGCGGTCCTTAATGTCATTTATCTGTGGATTAGCTGCTGTAAGCGAACCTGGAGTGATATCGATTTCATATTGAAAATAACTGTCAATGGTGTTCATGGTGAGGTCACGGTTAATATCCTCAACGTCTGGCTGTGCGGTAGAGCCTCGATTGGTATCTGTAAATGTATCTGGTGAATTGCCCTCGGTACCGTTATAGAAACGATATCTCTGAAAGATATCCCCCTCAGTATTTAAATAATACAAATAGTTATCCAAGGAGGGATCCGGCCCGAAAGCGCCATCAAACGCGGCAATTTCCTCAGAGTCATCGTAACCATCAAGTCCTACATCCTGATTAGCACGATCAGCTCCCGTAGTATCAAAGGTATAGATGAGCGATTGATTTAAAGGTACGACACTGCCAAATGAGGTTTCGGCTAGATCTGATACATCACCATCTTCTGGGAGACCATTTTCATATTGCTTTCTACCATCTTTTAAAACATCCTCACTAATATTGCCCAAATTAACAAAAAGCTTACCGCCATTAGTTGGGGCGCCTTCATTTAAGAAAGGATCTAGAAGCCAAAATTCAATATATTCTACATTGGCTTGTTCAAAGTCTGTTGATGTAATTTGCCTGGTAATGCCCGCCCAGCTTTCCTGGGGGTCTATACTACCATCTGTTGCTGTGGGGTCAAAGTTATAAGGTCCTCTTTCTGTGGGGTAATAGGTTAGGTCTAAACTGTTGATTACCGTGTTTTGACCTTGGGCGATATCTATTTCGGGAAAAATTTCATCTATAAAAATTCTACGGGTGTACAAATTGGAAACATCATCATCAGTAATTTCCCCAGGGCGCTGGCTGCTATAAAATATTGGGTCAATAGTGTACCAGTTTAAAAATGCCCTATCAAAACCATTTTGAATACCGTTTTCATCTTCACCGTTGAAACCGGGATAGGACCTCCCCAATTGTCTAGGCCGGCTCGATAAAAACCATGTTAAGGGAGAAAGTAAGCTAATTTGGCCTTGTGTCCCCTCAAAATCGTCAATGTACGCCGTGGCTTCATTATTAAAATCAGTTCCGTTAGGAGCGCCAGGCGCCAAATAAGCAAATTCCCCCCGAACCGAAATATTAGACGGTACATCTGTATCTATATTGGGAAGTTTATTAGCGAGACGAGTGAGAAAAGGAGCCTCGGTTGAATAATTACCATTAAAACCAAATATGGTATTATTGATAGGCTCGGTATTAAAATTTGCCTTTTGCGTTATAGGGCGTTCACTCAAATTAAGTAACGTTGCACCCAACACAAAGTTCTCATCAACTTGATGTTCCACATTAACCCCGGTAAATCGCCTGGTTTGTTGACCAAATACCGCATTATTCTCTACCGAAACATTAATTGGTGTATTAGATGCCCTCAAAGCTTCATCAATAATGTTGACCCGGCCTATTTGGTAATTTACTGTATAATCTACACCTTCTACCAATGTTCTACCCCCAGCGGTTACGATAACTGAACCTCGGGGTACGTTAAAAGCACCAAGTGGTATGCCATTATCGCCAGAGGATTTGTAACGACCACTGATCTGAAATTTATTTTTTTCAGCATCATCCAAAGCAGCCGTTTTGGTCTGCTTGTAAAGAATATCATAAACGTACTTCTCCTGGTTTGCGTTATAGGGACTCGGTCCTGCGTCATCATCATCAAATTGATAGTCTGCCTCATTATCACTTGCGTCGCCATCATTATCGAGTACATCAAAAAGGTAACGTCCAAAGGGTTCAACCTTGGTAAAAATTATCTTTCCATTTTGGGTAATCACCGTCTGGCCGGGTACAAAATCAAAAAAACCATCTCCACCGACCTGCGGGTCGTTATTAAAGTTCAAACGATCTAGATGAAATAATCTTATTAATGGAACGTCGCGTACGGGTTCATCATCAGACTCAATAAATGGGGTGTTATTTTCAAAAATAGGAAATGTTGTGCCTTCAACCGGAGTGATATAATTTAAAGGACTAGTTTCATTATAGAAAATATTCAGTCTAAAATCATCCCGCTCTAATTGAAAAGCCCCTGTATCATAAATATTTTTCATCATCAAGTCCCATATTGGCTGGTTTACATCAGTAATTGGGCTTTTTAACATTTTCAAAATCAAACTTTGGGTGGATCCCTCCACAAAAAGAAAGTTATCGTTGATGCCATCTGCATTTAAATCTGGACCGTTATCAATAGTGCCATCATTTCCAATATCGGCATCGGCAGAATCAACGATCTCATCGCCATCGACATCATCACCGCTAACAAAGTTAATATCGACGGAATCGGGCACCCCGTTGTTATTGGTGTCCTCTAGTTCACCTGCTGTGCTATTCACACCATCATTAGCAAATTCCCCAACTTGATAAACTTGACCTCCCACCGTATATTGAAATGCCACCGCAACTATCTCGTCATTCAACAAACGTTGGTTTAAAGAAATATAGCCCAATCTTTCCTGAAGCACATAGTCCCTGCCTTCTTGTAGTTTTCGGGCATTTTCCTGCTTACCAAAATCAAAACCCTCGTTAACCGGTACTTGTATCCCCTGCTCTGTGGTAGAAATATCCCTAACGGCTTGGGTTAGCAACGAGCCAGCGCCACCCACATTGGTGGGATCAAAAGCGTTATTGGAGTTGTCTGGAAAAACACTACCCGCGGGGTTAATAAATCCCTGGGGTGGGTTGTTAAGACCTATATTGTCATTATCTGGGTTATTTTCGTCGAATACAAATTCCCCTAAATCCTGAAAGGCTGCAATATTCCTGACGTTTTCGGTTTGGTTGCTCCGGTTGGTTACCCACACCTCGATACGGGTTATCTGAATGTTGTTGTTGATAAAAGGATATTCCAATAAGGCCCTATCGTAAGTATCCCTAAAATAATGTGCGAGAAAATAGTGCCTGTTTTCATCGTAATCCCTTGCAAAAAACTGAAACTCATCCAAAGTTCCGCCACCTTGGGCAGTAACCGATTGGGATTGGGATTGCTGTTCAGAAAAAATTGCGGTTACTGTTGTTTTACCAAACTGCAGTTGGGTCTTGACACCAAATAAACTTTGGGCGCCCGTTATTAGTGAACTGTTGATTGGCATGTTGACGTTACCAACCTCAATTTTCCTTACAATATCATCTTCGGTTGGGGTATATTCCAACTTAACCAGGTTCTGAAAATCAAAAGTTGACTCTGTATCGTAATTTGCCGTGACCTGGAGTCTTGTACCTACCCTACCCAAAAGGCTCAAGCTGATACGCTGGTCAAAATCAAAGGTGAAATTGCTTCGGTTTCTAGGTGAAAAGGTTGGGTTGTCCTGTCTTGTAAATAAAACCCCCAAGTCTATTTCAACCGTACCTTGTGGGATGACCTCAATGGTGTTACCACCAAAAATTGTTTCAAAAAATCCCGAATTAACGTAAAATTCTGGTAGGAGATTTCTCTGTTCCTCCTCACTACCCTCCTTTTTTCCATCAATGGCATCAATTTTTTGTTTATAGTAAGATTGCTGTTGCTCTAGAAGAATTAATCTTTGGTATTCTTCTGGTGTAAGGATGATAGGATAATTAATATTAAATTCCCCTAAGCTTTCTGTATAAATGTAACGGTCTGTAGCGGGGTCATAAGAGTATCTGGAAATGATACTACTGGGGTTTGGGATTTTAAGATTTCCCAGGGAAAAACCGGTTTTAGTGGAATCTTGATTATTAGGCTCTTCTTGTGAGAAAGACAAATGAAAAGCCAAAACCATTAGAGGGAGAAGTATAAAACGTAAAAATGATTTTGAGGAAGTATTGTAAGTTAAAATCAAATCCCTATAAATTTTTTAAAGCTTCCTTTATAATAGTCTCTACATTGGCTTCTGGCTGTTGCCTAACGACTTTATCGATTGCACGCTCGGCCTGTTTCTTGGCAAATCCTAAAACTTCTAATGCAGATAACGCTTCATCTTTACTTGTATTGTCTGGTTTGATAGAAACTTCGTCAATGTCGTAAACTTTAAGTACTTTATCCTTTAAATCCAAAATCACCCTCGCTGCGGTTTTAGCACCAATACCCTTAACCGATTGTATCATGGCCACATCGCCGTGAGCTATGCCTTCCTTAATTTGCTCTGGCGATAAGGAACTTAACATTACCCTGGCCGTACTTGCACCAATACCACTTACGGAAATTAAGAGCTTAAATATTTCGCGCTCGGCAATTGAAGCAAATCCATATAGCGTGTGGGAGTCTTCACGAACTAGCAAATACGTGTAAAGCTTTAAAAACTCTTGGTCAGGAATTTTTGAAAATGTATGCAAAGAAATATTTAAAAGGTAGCCAACGCCATTACAATCAATAACGACATCTGTAGGGTTTTTTTCCACCAATTTTCCTGAGATGTGGGTAATCATGAGGCTCTGTAAGTTAAAGAGCCAAATGTAATAAAATAATTTACATTTAAGAGTTTGTTAACAGTGAAGAGTGAGGTGTGTTTTTCACTTATAGAAATTTGCTTATGATAATCCAATTATCCCTACCCCAAATTTATAAGCAAACCCTTTTGGTAATTAAAAACGTACTAGACCTTTTCTTTTTTTGCGGCCCCACAACTTGAAACTTTAAATTGAATATTTCATATTTATACCTTCATTTTTTTTAAAGAAGAAAGACATTTGAGGCAGAATCAGCTGATTTGATGACATACTAAAATAAGTACAAAGTCTGCTCAGACTTTATAACACACTAAAACGGTATAATTCACTAATAATACTTGCCTATTACAAAAATCGAATTGAAATATTTTGAGATTAACCCTTGCTTCTTTTTTCCTTCTGTTGGGCATCAATTACCGCTATTGCCGTCATGTTCACGATTTCGTCAACGCTAGCGCCTAGCTGAAGTATGTGAGCCGGTTTTTTCATTCCCATCATAATGGGGCCAATGGAATCTGATTTATTGAGTTCCTTGAGAAGCTTGTAAGTTATGTTGGCTGACTCTAAATTTGGAAATATTAAGGTATTGACCTTTCGTCCTGCTAATTTTGAAAAAGGAAAAATCTCTTGAAGCATTTCCCTATTAAGCGCAAAATCGGTTTGCAACTCCCCATCTACCACCAAACTCGGGTGCCTTTTGTGCAAATACTCTACAGCTTCCCGCACTTTTACGGCAGTTTCGTTTTTTGACGAACCGAAATTGGAATAGGATATCATGGCCATAACAGGTTCCATCCCGAACATTTTTACCACACCTGCCGTCATTTGCGCAATCTTGGTTAAATCTGAGGATGTTGGGTTGATATTGATAGACGTATCACTTAGAAACATAGGACCCCGCTGGGTCATCATTACGTTTGTAGTGGCCACACGGGTCGATCCCCTATCCAGACCGATGACTTCTAGCATGGGCTTTACCACAGAGGGGTAACTTCTGGAGAATCCCGATATTAGCGCATCAGCATCGCCAGCATTAACCATCATTGCGGCATAATAGTTACGCTCTCGCATTAAACGTTCTGCGGCATATAGGGTTACACCTTTTCGCTTGCGCTGTTCCCAATATATCTTCGCGTATTGGTTTTTTTTCGCTTCCTGTTCATCAGATTTTGGGTCGATGATTTCAATCTCAGCTTCAAAATCAATTTCGGCCATTAGGTTGATAATGGTTTCTTTTCTTCCTAATAGAATTGGTATTGCAATCCCTTCGTCATAAACAATCTGAGCCGCTTTTAGCACATCCAGTTTATCAGCTTCAGCAAATACCACTTTTTTTGAATTGAGCCTGGCCCGATTTAAAAGCAATCGTGTTATTTTATTATCTGAGCCTAGTCGCTCCATCAATACATCCCTGTATTTGTTCCAATCTTCAATTGGCTCTTTAGCAACGCCGCTTTCCATAGCTGCTTTTGCTACGGCTGGTGGTACCTCTGCAATTAATCTGGGATCAAAGGGTTTTGGTATGATATATTCGCGCCCAAATGTCAAACGGGTCTCGCCGTAGGCAATATTCACTTGTTCGGGTACAGGTTCTTTAGCCAATCTTGCCAGCGCATAGACTGCGGCCATTTTCATTTCCTCATTTATCTTAGTTGATCGTACATCCAAAGCGCCTCTAAATATAAAAGGGAAACCCAGTACGTTGTTGACTTGATTTGGATGATCGCTCCTGCCGGTTGCCATAATAATATCCTTTCGTGTAGCTACCGCCAAGTCATAAGGTATTTCTGGATTTGGATTGGCCATAGCAAAAACAATAGGATTGTCTGCCATTGATTTTAGCATGGCGGGATTTACAATATCTGCTATTGAAAGCCCGATAAAAACATCGGCATTCTCCATAGCCTCATCCAAAGTATCAATTTTTCGATGCGTTGAAAATTCCTTTTTTTCGGGCCCTAGATTTTCGCGGTCATTTCTTATTACACCCTTACTGTCGAGCATGACCATATTCTCACGTTTGGCGCCACAGGCTTGATAAAGTCTAGAACATGAAATCGCAGCGGCGCCAGCTCCACTAATTACAATTTGAACGTCCTCGATATTCTTTTCTGCCAACTCCAAGGCATTGATTAACGCCGCGGCCGAAATGATAGCCGTGCCGTGCTGGTCGTCGTGCATAACAGGAATATCAAGTTCCTCCTTTAGTCGACGCTCAATTTCGAAGGCTTCGGGCGCTTTAATGTCCTCTAGGTTAATGCCCCCAAAAGTTGGCGCTATGTTTTTAACGGTCTCAATAAACTCATCAACATTTTCTGTATTTACTTCTATATCAAAAACATCAATGTCTGCAAATATTTTAAATAAAACCCCTTTACCCTCCATCACCGGTTTTGAGGCTTCGGGACCAATGTTGCCTAAGCCCAAAACTGCCGTCCCATTAGAGATGACCGCAACAAGGTTGCCTTTGCTGGTGTATTTATAGGAATTATTTTTATCCTTTTCTATTTCTAGACAGGGTTCTGCTACACCTGGCGAGTAGGCTAGTGACAAATCCCTTTGGGTGGCATACTTCTTTGTAGGGAGCACTTGAATCTTTCCAGGCAATGGTTTTGCATGATAAACTAAGGCTTCTCGGCGACGGGATTGTTTGCTCATATATAGAAAAGATTGAATTAAGATTGGTTATTACGTTAACAAAGGTAAGCATAGATATAAAATCTTTTGGAATAAATCTATGGATAAAAAAAAGCCCATTCTATAATGTAGAATAGACTTATTACCTATAAAGTACTTATTATTGTACTGATACTGTATCGCTTATAACATGAATAATACCGTTTGACGTTTTCACATCGGCCTTTACCACTCTCGCACCACCGATTGCCACATAATTGTTATCTGAGGCAATCTGAATTTTCTCCCCTCCGTTTAAATCAATAATGTCATTATCCTTAAGTTGAGAACTCATGATTTTACCGCTAAGAAATGGCGATTAACAAAGGTCCTGAGTTTTGCTCTGTTATTAGGATTTGTCAATTCTGCAAATTTCTCCATAGTCATGTCCTCAAAAGCTTCATTTTTTGGAGCTAATAGGGTTATTGACCCATCTAAAAATGCTAGTTGCGTATCCATACCAGATAAGGTTAAAAAATTGGAAAATTTGGATAAATCCTTATCCATAAATATAATGTCTAAAGTACTATATTGCTCGGTATTATCAATACCTGATAGTACTTTATCACTTTGACCAGATACCACCTACATACTCATTGATAAGGTTATTGTTAATAAAATTTGTTTTAGGTTTATTGTTTTCATGTTTATGTATATTTAAGATTAATAATTAATTTTCGTTTTTTAATCTGGAAATTCGTCAAACATATCGTCCACAAATTTTGCTATGGCCCTAGACTCATTCTGTCTGAAAATCAAATCTGAGGCTACACCCTCCCAAACGATATTTTTGGATTTACTACCAACAAGGGTTAAAATTAAAGACCCCTCTTGATACCTGTTTAAATTGGTTTCATACCCAATGATGTTATCATAGCCTCCATAGTCATAATAGTAATTATTTTGATAGTATGGGCTTACAGTATAGGCGGTACCATAATAATTGGGGTATCGAGCATAAATCGGCTCGTTGGATACCGTTTTTTCAATGTCGGTACTAGTATTTAATAGTACTAGCAAATCAGGATTATTACGCTCTAATTCGTAGCCCTGCTTCTTCATATTGCGATTTACATTCTGAATAATCGAAGCACCTACATCCTCATCATTTTCAAATTTTTCTAGGTCATCAAAATTACTGTTAGGTAAATACGCAAAAGTTTCATAAGTACTTAAATCCTTTTCGCTCAATTTATTCGTAGTAACTCTTGGGCCGCACGATATTAAAATAACCGCAACCAAAAGTGTATGGAGTATATTTTTTATTTTCATAAATTGAAGTTCCAAAAAATTTGCAATCACTACGATCGCAATCTTTATAAATCTTTGCTCAAAGCATTATTTAACAACACATAATAAGATGTAGTCAAAATTGAAATTGAAAAGGCTACGAATGGATGTCTATTAGTTGAAAGTCTGAAAAGCAATAATAATAGAATGCTAGTCTCGGTTTGGAATAGAGGCTACGAACTGATGAATTTCACGTTTCGCTTTAATCCCTGAAACTTCGTTCGCTTTACCGCTGAATTTTTGAATACCGCATTAAAAGTTTCTCGGGTAATTTCTTCCCAATCTTTTTTGGTCATGGAAAGCAATTCAGGATTCGGATTGAACAAAGGCTCCGAATGAGGTTTTGAAAAACGGTTCCACGGGCAAACATCCTGGCAGATGTCACAGCCAAACATCCAGTCGTTAAATTGGCCTTTAAATTCTGTTGGAATGTTTTCCTTAAGTTCAATGGTAAAATAAGAAATACATTTACTACCATCGACTACGTAGGGCTCGGTAATTGCTTCGGTAGGACAGGCATCTATACATTTTGTGCAGGTACCGCAATGATCGGTGACAGGATGGTCATAATCCAATTCCAAATCAATTATAAGTTCTGCTATAAAATAAAACGATCCTACCTTTTGGGTCAATAGATTGCTATGCTTCCCTATCCAACCTAGACCCGATTTTGCTGCCCAAGCCTTATCTAAAACCGGAGCGGAATCTACAAACGCCCTACCGTGAACATGTCCTATTTCCTCTTGTATATTGAAAAGTAATTCTCTCAACTTGTTCTTTATTACAAAATGGTAGTCCTTACCATAGGCGTATTTTGAAATGTTATACGTATCATCAATTTGTGTTTCTTCTGGGTAATAGTTCAGTAATAACGAGACAACGCTTTTAGAACCTTCAACTAGCTTGGTTGGGTCCAATCGTTTGTCGAAATGGTTTTCCATGTAACGCATTTCACCGTGACTATTTTCCTTTAACCACTTCTCTAACCGAGGAGCTTCTTCTTCTAAAAACTCAGCTTTACTGATGCCACAGGATAGAAAACCTAACCGCTTTGCCTCAGATTTTATAAAGTTTGTGTATTTGGTTTTATAATTTTTCAACACGTCGTTTTTCAAACCTTAAAATTGCATTTTTAGGCTTCATGGTTATTAAGGGCGTGATACCAATCTCATCAAAATGTGGCTTAATCTTATAACCCTTTACCAATTCCCTAACGGCGATAATCATTTCAAACATTGCGAAATTGCTCCCAATGCATTTTCTAGGGCCAGCACCGAAGGGAAAATACTGAGACGAAAATTTACGACTTCCCTCTTTGAACCGCTGGGGTTTAAAGTCATCTGGGTCGTTCCATAATTCTGGATTACGATGAATCTCATGCACCGAAAATAATAAATTGGATTTTTTTTCAAGATACATCCCATTGAACTCATCTGCCTCAATGTTCAACCTATCGATAAAATAAGCCGGTGGGTAAAGCCGCATTGATTCTTCTATAACCTGTTGGCAAATTTTAGATTTTGTAACGATGCCTCCCAAATCGGTAGTATTAGCTTCCAACTCTACAATTTCAGAATAAATACTTTCCTGCCATTCTGGATGCAAGGCTAGTAATTGGGCGGTAAAGGTTAAGGCATTTGAAGTTGTTTCATGGCCTGCAGAGAACAAAATTAAAATTTCATCAATCAATTGTTCTTCATCCATGAAGTTGCCATCGTCATACTTTGCTTCGAGTAGCATGTCCAATAAGTCGTCGTAATTTGATTTACTGTTTCGCCTCTCCTTTACCATGGTTCGTAGAATTTGCCTTGCCTCATCTGTTAGATCGGTATAGGCCTTGATTTTTCCACTTAGTTTAAACCACCAGATTAAGTAGGGCTGGCGTAATTCCTTAACCAGCATTTTTTGGGCTGCTTCGGTAATGTACTGTAAACGGTCAATTTGTTCTTTACTAGCTGCACTACTAAATAGCGATTTTACTACAGTTTGAAATGCCAAATCGTTGAACATAGGAAATATGTCCCCAGACTCGTTAATTTTAATGGTTTTATATTCTTGAAGTATGGCCGATTTGATACTTTCTAAAAGTAGGTCTAACTGTTTTTTGTGAAACGCAGGTTGGATGAGCTTTCGCTGTTTTTTCCAATGGTCTCCCTCAGAGGTCAATAACCCCTTACCGACGTATTTTGCTAAATCTTCGGTCTGGATTTTTGATTTTGTATAATTTCTATGATTTTTTTGCAAGACATACTCGGTCAATTTAGCGTCCCTTGAAAAAATGACCTCTTCCTTAATTCCAATTTTTAACTTGAATGTATCACCGTGCTTCTCAAAATTCTCATGGTGAAAGGGTAATGGATTTTTAAGAATTTCAAGAGAATGCTTTAGAAATCTTGAAAGTGGAACGGTTGGAATGGTTTGAGCTTTATTCATTAAATATTTTATGATTGCTTTTTTTAACTAACTACACAATATGAAAGAATTAGATAATTAAATGTTGCTAGCAGGTATTACGGATTAATACCGTATAGCGCGGTTTTTCTATAGAACCTTTACCGATATTATTCCCTATAAGGCTGGTTATGAAGTCTCTAAAATAGCCCGCCTTGGGTTGGCCCTTTAACTTTTCCCAGGTGTAGGTAAGCTTTTTCGGTAACTTCACGCCCTCGTGGCGTTCGCATTATAAAACCCTGTTGAATTAAAAAGGGCTCATACACTTCCTCAATGGTTTCTGAACTTTCACTCACTGCGGTAGCTACAGTATTGAGGCCTACTGGGCCGCCCTTAAACTTTTCAATTATAGTTGTTAGTATTTTATTGTCCATATCATCCAAGCCGTGGGCGTCAACATTTAGAGCTTCTAACGAAAATTTAGCGATGTTAATATCAATGTTGCCATCTCCTTTAATTTGGGCAAAATCGCGAACGCGCCTCAATAAGGCATTTGCAATCCTGGGCGTACCACGACTTCTTCCGGCAATTTCAACCGCTGCTTCCATAGAAATTGGCACTTTTAAAATTGATGCGCTGCGCTGAAGTATCGTGGTCAACAATTCAGTATTATAATATTGTAACCTGCTTTGTATGCCAAAGCGCGCTCGCATTGGTGAGGTCAACAGCCCTGACCGTGTTGTGGCGCCAACCAAGGTAAATGGATTAAGATTGATTTGAACGGTTCTAGCATTTGGACCAGACTCAATCATGATGTCGATTTTATAATCTTCCATTGCAGAGTAGAGATACTCTTCAACAATGGGGCTTAATCTGTGTATTTCATCAATAAATAACACATCCCTATCGTCTAAATTAGTTAAAAGGCCAGCAAGATCACCAGGCTTATCCAATACTGGACCCGAGGTAACTTTTATACCCACATTAAGTTCACTTGCTAAAATATGTGCTAGAGTAGTTTTGCCTAAACCCGGTGGACCGTGAAATAAAGTATGGTCTAAAGCCTCATCCCTGCCATTGGCAGCTGCCACAAATATCTGAAGATTCTCTAAGACCTGGTCCTGGCCTGTAAAATCATCAAAGGCCAGAGGCCTGAGCTTTTTTTCAACATCTAACTCCTCTGAGGTGTAATTATGGTCTGTTGGGTCTAAGTGTTCGTTCATCTTTAGTTCCTTTAACAGGGAAGCTTTTATACCCCAAAAAAGCAAAATCTTTATTTTATCCTAAATTACGCCTAGAGCGCAGGAAGGAAATATTGTTCTCAACAAAAAAGAATCCTATTTTCTGCTTTATCAGCGCTAAAATCATTAATCAAAGATAAAGAAAAAGCCTTTCCTATACGGAAAGGCCTTTAAGTATATTTTAAAGTATAGGGCGCTAGATTTTATTTCTACAATTACATTATAAAATAGAACCCTAAGTCTCTAAAGCATTTTCACCTTCAAAAGAGAAACCTACCTTAGTTTTAAACAGCCCCAAACTTATATGCGCTAATGCTGCAGCTCCTCTTCATCCTCTTTTAATGGGACGTTTTGAGGTACGAAATCCAACTCGTGACCTGGCTTACTGTAATCATAAGGCCAACGGTAAACAAATGGAATTTTCCCTGGCCAATTACCGTGTAAATGCTTAACCGGTGTTGTCCACTCTAAAGTATTTGACTTCCATGGATTTTGAACCGCTTTTTTACCATAATAAATGCTGTAGAAAAAGTTATATAAAAACACCAATTGAATTAAACCACCCACTAGTGCAAACATAGTAATCACGGCCTGGGTATTGGTAGTATCATCAAACAACGGGAAATTTGAGTTTGTATAATATCTTCTGGGTAAACCTGCCATACCAATAAAGTGCATTGGGAAGAATACACCGTATGCCGCAATTGCAGTAATCCAAAAATGCAGATATCCAAGGTTTTTATTCATCATCCTTCCAAACATTTTGGGGAACCAATGATACACTCCCGCAAACACCCCATAGAGTGCCGAAATACCCATTACCAAGTGGAAATGCGCAACTACGAAGTAGGTATCATGCACATTAATATCCAATGCACTATCCCCAAGTATAATACCAGTTAAACCACCTGTGATAAAGGTAGATACTAGACCAATTGAAAATAGCATGGCGGGATTCATTTGCAAATTACCTTTCCACAGGGTCGTTATATAATTAAAGGCCTTTACTCCTGACGGAATTGCGATAAGTAATGTCGTAAAGGTAAATACAGAACCTAGGAACGGGTTCATACCAGAGATAAACATGTGGTGACCCCAAACAATCGTCGATAGAAAGGCAATTGCCAAAATAGACATGACCATAGCGCGATAACCAAAGATCGGCTTACGGGCGTTTGTAGCAATAATTTCTGAAGTAATACCAAGCGCCGGTAATAATACAATATAAACCTCTGGGTGTCCTAAAAACCAGAATAGGTGTTCATACAATACAGGTGAACCACCTTGGTAGTGCAACACTTCACCTTGTATAAATATATCTGATAGAAAAAAAGAAGTACCGAAACTTCTATCCATAATAAGAAGAAGTGCGGCTGATAATAAAACTGGAAACGAGATTACACCAATAATAGCGGTAACGAAAAACGCCCAAATTGTAAGTGGTAATCTAGTCATTGACATCCCCTTGGTTCGTAAATTAATTACTGTTACGATATAGTTAAGAGAACCCAATAGAGAGGAGGCTATAAAAATGGCCATAGATACCAACCAGAGCGTCATACCCATGCCAGAACCAGGTTGCGCCATGGGCAAGGCACTTAAAGGCGGGTAAACTGTCCAACCTGCGGCTGCGGGTCCAAACTCAACAAAAAACGAAGATATCATGATGACACATGACAAAAAGAACAACCAATAGGAAACCATATTCAAGAATCCAGAGGCCATGTCCCTAGCCCCAATTTGCAATGGAATCAATAGATTACTAAATGTACCACTTAAGCCTGCGGTAAGAACAAAAAATACCATTAAGGTACCATGGATAGTAACCAAGGCCAAATAGATATCGGCGTCCATGACTCCATCTGGTGCCCATTTTCCGAGAAGTGCCTCAAAAAGTACATTAGGTTTTTCTGGCCAGGCAATCTGCATCCTCATCAATAAAGACATTAGAATACCGATAATACCCATAACAAATACACCAGTAATCAAATACTGTTTTGCAATCATCTTATGGTCTTGACTAAAGATGTACTTTGTTACAAACGTTTCTTTGTGATGATGCCCATGTGCATGGTCATCTTCATGCTCCTGTGTTACTGCTGCTGAGTGTGCTGACATAATCTTTTTCTTTTAAATAGTTTTTTTCTATTCTGCCTGAACCAGTGAATTTTTAAACAGCTTCTGTTCTTTAATCCAAGCATCATATTCTTCCTGGGTCTCAACAATAATTTTCATTTGCATATTGTAATGAGACTTCCCGCAAATTTTATTACAAAGTAATAAATAATCAAATTCATAAAAAACTTCCTGACCTTTTTCTATGATTTCTTCGCTATTTTCTTTTCGGATGGCATTGATGTTCGCCACTTTTTCTACGATATCAGGATTCTGCCTCATTTCCTCCGTAGTTACCGTTGGCGTAAAACTAAACTGGGTTATCATACCAGGCACACAGTTCATTTGAGCCCTAAAGTGCGGCATATAGGCAGAGTGTAGAACATCCTGTGAGCGCATCTTAAATAACACTGGTTTGCCTACGGGCAAATGCAATTCGGTAGTTATGATATCATCTTGGGCATTGGGATCTGCCTCATCTAGGCCAAGAATATTTGCCTTGTCTATATCAATTAGACGCACATTGGCAAGACCAAGCACATTATCCTCTCCTGCATATCGGGCTTTCCAATTAAACTGCTGTGCATAGAGCTCTACCACCATAGGGTCTTCTTCACTTGTATCAACATTCATTATATCTGTCCAGGTGAAGAGTCCATAAATAATCAATCCTGATAATACCACAACCGGTATAAAAGTCCAAACGGCCTCTAATGTGTTATTATCGGCATAAAATAGTGCTTTTTTTCCTTTCTCACCTCTATATTTAAAGGCGAAGTAGTGAAGTAAAAATTGGGTAAAGATTTGGGTGGTAAATATGACAATCATTGAAATTATCATCAAACTATCTACATCAGCACCATGCTCTGATGCCGAGTTACCTATCAATGGTAAATCGCCAAGATAGTAAAAGCTAATTATGGTAATGGCGTAAATAAACACTAGGAATCCCATCATTAAATAGCCATTTATTCTATTATCCTTATCTGTGGCAATAGAACCATCATCGGTTTTACCAACTTGAGATAAATCAAATATCTTAACCATCTGCCAAATGGCAACCGCAACAAAAATTACTATAATAAATGTCAATAAACCAGTCATTGTCGTTTCTCTTCTTTATAGATTTTATTAATAATGGAAATGTTCACTTTCCTTGATAAATGGGTTTCGTTTAGGCTCTAACGGTGCCTTAGTGAGCGCCGTAAAGACTATGAAAATGAATAACCCCCCAAATAGTAACACAGAGCTTATCTCTGGAATACCAATATACCATTGGTCTCCAACGGTTGCAGGCATAATCATATTGAAAACATCAATATAATGGCCAACTAATATTACAATACCCGCCATAATAACAAACCATGGCATACGCTTAAAATCGCTATTCATCAATATCAATAATGGGAAGATAAAGTTCATTGCTACCATACCTAAAAATGGCAATTGATAATCTTCAAACCTTGATACAAAATACGTTACCTCCTCTGGTATATTTGAATACCAAATTAACATGAACTGTGAAAACCACAAATAAGTCCAAAAAATACTGAACCCAAACATAAATTTCGCTAAATCATGAATATGACTATCGTTCACCTTGGGCAGGAGACCTAGTGATTTAAGATAAATTGTAATCATGGCAATTACGGTTATACCACAAACCATCATACCTGCAAGCACGTACCAACCAAATAAGGTTGAGAACCAGTGAGGGTCAACACTCATTATCCAATCCCATGACATCATGGATTCTGTATATAGAAAGAATACCAAAAACCCTGCCGATATTCTAAAATTCTTGACAAAATTCTTATTGTCATCAGCTTTGTCCTGCGCAATAGAATATTTACGTGAAAAATGACGGTATAAATACCAACCGCCAATAAATATCAAGCCTCTAATAGCAAACCAAGTGAGATTTAGGTATCCTGATTTATTTTGAATAATCTCATCGTGCGCTACAACTTCAGGATCCATCCAAATAAACAAATTATAGTGCCCTATGAGCCCTGATGCAAGCGCTATAAATAATACGATTAACGCGCCCGGAAGCATATAAGCGGTTATACCTTCCATAACTCTTAATAACAAAGGAGACCAACCCGCCTGAGCGGCGTATTGAACGGCATAGAATGCTAGAACCCCTAAGGCAATCATAAAGAAAAAGAATGCTGCTACGTAAAGTGCCGCCCAGGGCCTATTAGCCAATTGATGTTGTACGTGTTCTGCGTGACCATCACCGTGATGGGCATCTGCCATACCATGAGCCTCATCAGCATGATGTTCCTCTGCCGTATCTGAATAAATTTCAGAATTCTCAACTTGACCATCAACATCATCAGGGTCTTCCAATGCTCCAATGGCGTTTTCATCATGGGTATTATCTGAATGTTCATTACCCCCTTTTACCACATGCTCCACGGTTTCGTAACTCTGCTCCCCCGCATGCTCTTCGTGGGATGCAATCATTTCCTTAACCTCGTCTAAGGATTTATGTGAGGTTAGGAAACCGACTACCACGCCAATGGCACCTAAAATCATGAGTACAAAAGCAACTGTTTTTAATTTACCTGAAATTGTGTACATATCTTGATTAACCTTTATCTATCTTAATTAATTTGAAGCAACCGCCGTTTCTGACATTTCAGTACCTCCATCGGTATTTTCTGTATCGTCTTCAGCAGTTTGCTCCTTTGGTGCACCCTTTGCTTCTAGTTCTTTTTTTAATTCCATCACATAATCTACGACCTGCCAACGTTCCTTTTCATTTAATTGATTTTTATAATGCCCCATAGCGTTTTTTCCGTAGTAAATCACGTGATACACACTACCTTCAGTTATGGCTCTACCAGCGTCATCGTAACTGGGAACCCCTAAAATCTTTTCACGTTTTACCAAGGTACCTTTTCCATTTCCATTCTTACCGTGGCAAATAGCGCAGTATATATCGTAGTTTTGACCTCCGTCGTATGTGGCCAAAGCTACTGAATCAAGAGGATTGGTTAAATTAGCCTTTGCTTCAAGGTAACCATCGTTACTATCCTCATATTCGTAAGGCATATGTCCTCCTCGAGGAATAGTGTACTCAGCCGGTAGTTTAGCTTCCATATCGTTTTCAAAACGCTCCGCTTCTTGATAAGCCTCATAACCAACAGACTCGTACATGTTTGGCATGTACTCATAATTGGGCGAACTCTTATCGTTACAAGACACTAAGGTCAACGTAATTATCGCAACTGATATAATTTGAAATAAGCTCTTCATATTTCTTTATTAATGTGCTTTATCGATTAAGTTAATTTCCACCGCTCCGGTAGATTTCAATAAATCAGTTAAAGTACCTTCGTTATTATTTACTGGGATTTCCATTAAAAAATGGTCGTCTGTTGTTCTTAGGTCTGGATTTTCAGCATTTTTAAACGGCCACATTCTACTGCGTAAATAAAATGTTATTACCATTAAGTGCGCTGCAAAAAACACCGTTAGCTCAAACATGATAGGCACAAAGGCAGGCATATTTTCGATATAGCTAAAACTAGGTTTACCGCCAATATCCTGAGGCCAATCCTCTATCATAATATAATTCATCATTAAAACCGCTACAGCCAAACCAACACAACCGTACAAAAAAGCTGTGATAGCAAGTTTTGTTGGTGCCAACCCCATCGCTTTATCAAGACCGTGTACAGGAAACGGACAGTATATCTCTTCAATATGATGATGTTCGGCCTTTACTTTCTTAACCGCAGACATCAACATATCATCGTCATTGTAAATAGCGTGAATTACTTTTGAAGCTTCCATGTACTATTTGTTATTTGTTAGTTTCTTTGCTTGACCTGACCAATCATCCCTTTCTGCCCTTCCCGGGAAAGAACCGGTGATATCATCAAGTAAGTCATATTCTCGTTTTGTCATTTTACTTAATTGAGCGTAAGTAAATATGCCTATTCTATTAAGTGTTTCCTCCATTTTTGGACCAATGCCGTTAATGACCTTTAAGTCATCTGGAGTCTGTAATGTGGCATCATAAATACCAACGCCTTCAAGTAAATTTGCTAATTTATCCCTATCGTCCTGTAGGGGCCGTTTTGCAGTGGTTTCCTCTTCAATTCTAGGAACTTCGCTAGCCTCATTAGCAATTTTCACAGCGCTAGTTCTCTTATCTGCACCGGTTCCCACCAAACTCTCTCCACTATCCCGTAAGCGTTTATAACGCTCTCCAGAAGATTTCAGTATAGTCTTAACCTCAGCCTGTGCAATAACAGGGAAGGTTCTTGAATACAATAAAAATAGAACAAAGAAAAAACCAATTGTTCCTATAAAGATTCCGATATCAACAAAAGTTGGCGAAAACATCGTCCAGGAAGACGGTACGTAATCCCTGTGTAAAGAAGTTACGATAATCACAAAACGCTCAAACCACATCCCAATGTTTACAACAATGGAAATTGCAAAAGAAAACATGATGCTCGTTCTTAATCTCTTGAACCACATAAACTGCGGAGAGAAGACGTTACAGGACATCATTGCCCAATACGCCCACCAGTAAGGCCCAGTTGCTCTATTTAAAAAGGCATATTGCTCATATTCCACTCCTGAATACCATGCGATAAACAACTCAGTAATATAAGCTACACCTACAATAGAACCAGTAATCATGATAACAATATTCATCAATTCGATGTGCTGCACAGTAATATAATCTTCAAGACTACAAACTTTTCTCATAATTATAAGAAGTGTGTTTACCATGGCAAACCCAGAGAAAATCGCACCCGCAACAAAATACGGTGGGAAAATGGTGGTATGCCAACCTGGTATAACTGATGTCGCAAAGTCAAATGATACAATGGTATGAACAGAAAGTACCAAAGGCGTTGCCAATCCTGCAAGTACCAAGGATACTTCCTCGAAACGTTGCCAATCCTTTGCACGTCCACTCCAACCAAAACTTAAAAGTGAATAGATTTTCTTTTGAAATGGTTTGATTGCCCTATCCCTAAGCATGGCAAAATCAGGTAGTAAACCTGTCCACCAGAATACCAGTGAAACCGATAAATAGGTTGAAATAGCAAATACATCCCAAAGCAAAGGTGAATTGAAATTTACCCAAAGCGAACCAAATTGATTTGGTATGGGCAAAACCCAATACGCCAACCAAGGCCGCCCCATGTGAATGATTGGGAAAAGTCCAGCTTGAACGACCGAAAAAATAGTCATCGCCTCTGCAGAACGGTTAATTGCCATTCTCCATTTCTGACGGAAAAGCAAGAGTACCGCCGATATTAAAGTACCCGCATGGCCGATACCTACCCACCAAACAAAATTGGTAATGTCCCAGGCCCAGCCTACGGTTTTATTGAGACCCCAAGTACCGATACCTGTGGAAACAGTATATATGATGCACCCAATTCCCCAGAGGAAAGCTACAAGTGCAATTGAAAACACAATCCACCAGGATTTATTTGCTTTGCCTTCAACGGGGCGTGCCACATCAACCGATACATCGTGATATGATTTCTCTCCCGTAACTAAGGGCCTTCTAATAGGTGCTTCGTAATGAGACGCCATAATCTATTATAATTATTTCTTAATTAGTGTTATGCTTCAGTCGTATTTCTCACTTTTAGGTGATACTGAACGTTAGGTTTGGTTCCAACATATTCCAGTAGGTGGTACATTCTATCATCTTCCTTCAACTTTGCCACTTCACTCTCCTCATCATTGATATCCCCAAATTTGATTGCTCCACTGCTACAAGCTGCAGAACATGCTGTTTTAAATTCTCCATCCTTAATCTCACGTCCCTCTCTTTTAGCATCCAAAATGGTCTTCTGTGTCATCTGTAGGCACATTGAACATTTTTCCATTACACCTCTAGAGCGAACCGTAACATCAGGATTTATAACCATTCGGCCTAAATCATTGTTCATATGGTAGTCAAACTCATCATTCTTGTTGTACAAGAACCAATTAAATCGTCTTACCTTATAAGGACAGTTATTTGCACAATATCTGGTCCCTACGCATCGATTATAAATCATATGGTTTTGACCTTGACGACTGTGCGATGATGCCGCTACAGGACAAACCGTTTCACAGGGCGCATGGTTACAGTGTTGGCACATAACCGGTTGGAACACCACCTGAGGCGTATCGGCCGGGTTTTCCAGCTCACCGAACCCACCTAATGAACCATTATCGCCAAATAGACCAGAGAAATCATCTTTTTTGTTCTCATCCAACTCAAAGGTCTCCTCCGAGGAATAATAACGGTCAATTCGCAACCAGTGCATGTCACGGCTACGTCTAATTTCTTCCTTACCCACAACCGGTACGTTATTTTCAGCGTGGCAAGCAATTACACATGCACCACAACCTGTACAAGCGTTCAGATCAATCGAAAGGTTGAAATGATGGCCAATTGAACGGTCAAACTCATCCCATAAATCTACTTCTGGAGAGGTAACTGGCGTTTCCTCGTGATTTAATGAGACTTTAGGTATGGCATTGTAATATTCCTTATCCTTTGTATTAAATATTTCTAGAGTGGTCTCCTTTATGATATCACCACGACCCATTAGTGTGTTCTGCAATTGAACACAGGCAAACTCGTGGATGCCATCCGCCTTTTTAATACTAACATTCTGGTAGGTGTTAAAATCCTTATATAAAGGGTAAGCGTTAACCCCAGTTTTCATTTCCTCTTTTAGACCTGCCGTTCTGCCATATCCAAAAGAAAGACCAACCGAACCCCTTGCCTGGCCAGGCTGAATAATGACTGGTACATTCTCTACGGTAACGCCATTAACGGTAACGTCTGCATAACTACCATCCAAGGCACCGGTGGCATCATTTTGATTTAAAAATTCAAACTTCTCTGCATCGGCTGCCGAAATTGTTAGATAGTTATCCCAGGACGTTCTAGTTATCGGGTCGGGAAACTCCTGTAACCACGGATTGTTAGCTTGTTGACCGTCACCCATACCAACTTTGGTATAAAGTGAAAGTTCCATACCATCAGTAGGACTGGTCGATTTAGCTAAATTCCTTGCAGCACTACCAGCTGAAATAGGCGCGATTGCACCAGAAGCCTCTCCATTAACAAAACTATCCGTGCGAGTTGTAGTGGATGTTTCGTATTCGTCTTTGTCCTCATCCTTAATTCCAACACCAACAGCTACATCGTGTATTATCCCGCCGACAAGTGTTCTATCTTTTTTATCCTTTAACTCTGTAGTTGTAACCGTTTCTGAGGAAGCCCCACCTGGACTGCTACCAAGGATTCCCGGAACGTAAACACCATCCTGTAATGCCTTGTTGAATGAGTTGCCACCCAAAATACCACCGTCCCAGTTAGATTTGACGTACTCCCGGTATGTTTGTGAACTACCGTTCCACATCAACAATGCTTGCTGAAATTGTCTAGTATCAAACAACGGTCTAATAGTCGGTTGCATTAAGCTGAAATGACCTTTTTTAATTTCTACGTCGCCCCAAGATTCTAAATAGTGAGGAGTTGCCGCAATATATTGTGCAGCCGAAGCCGATTCGTCGGCTTTCATGGAAAAAGAAATTGATAATTCCGTTTTATCCAATCCGTCCTTAAATTCTGAAGCATTTGGCAAGGTATAAAGCGGGTTAACACCGCTCATAATAATTGCGCCAACATCCCCGGCCTTCATATCTGAGACCAGTTGAGCAATACGTTCATTTTTCCCTTGACGTGTAAGTATTGGCGTAGTAGGGTCAAAGGCCTTGCTTCCTAAAGATGAATTTATAGCTAGGGCAACCGTCTGTGCGTTTACATCTTGTATCCCCGTAACCAAAACGCCGTTACTACCTGCTCGTTTCAACTCTGAAGCTGCCATTTGAACGGCTTTGTCAATATTTTCAGGTAAGTCTGTGGAAACTGAACTTCCAGAAATCAGACTATATAGTTTTGCAAGAACTTGTTTCTGTTGGCTTGGCGTTAAGGGCACACGCTTATCTGCATTAGCTCCAGTTAACGACATATTAGACTCAAACTGGATATGGCGTGACATCTTTCCGTCCTTTGGAACTCGACCTTTTGCATAACCAGAATCAAAGCCACCACCTTGCCAATCACCTAGAAAATCTGCACCTACCGAAACGATAGTCATGGCTTTTGAGAAATCGTAGCTAGCCAGGCCACGCGAGCCATATTGAGCTTCAAAGGCATCTAGTGCCGCAGACTCTGATACCGCATCGTAAACCACGTGTTTAACGTTTCCATATTTTGCCTTAAACTCACCAATCAATTTAGTTGTTGATGGACTTGCAAAGGTCTGGGTTAATAACACAATCTGTTTCCCAGAGTTTTTAATGTTAGTTAAGGCCTGATTAGTCTCAGAATCAAAAGTATCCCAACTAATGTCCTTACCATCCTTCATAGGTGCCTTAACCCTAGTATTATCGTACAAATCAAGTACCGAGGCATTGACCCTTGCATTTGCACCACCATTGGTTTTTGCCATATCGTGGTTCTCCACCTTAATTGGCCTGCCTTCCCGTGTTCTAATTAAAATACTAGCAAAATCAAATCCGTTTGCAATAGTTGTTGCATAGTAGTTTGCAATTCCAGGAATAACTTCCTCTGGCTGAAACACATAAGGTATTGACTTTACGACTGGCCCCTCACAGGCAGCCAGGGAAGCCGCCGCAGTGCTGAAACCAACGTATTTCAAAAAGTCACGACGTGAAGTAGAAGAGGATTCCAATGTTTTTTTGTCTCCCAGAAATTCTTCTGTAGGGATTTCATTAACAAACTCCTTCTGTTTGAGCGTCTCAACAATAGAGCTATCCTTTAGCTCTCCAACACTTTTCCAGTATTTCTTGTTTGATGACATATTTTATAATTGAATTACTTCTAATTTATTCTATTTACGATTAACCTGATGCCTATAGGTAGTTAAGAGCACACAAATCTATTTATGGAATTTTAATTTAATAGTGGCACTTACCACATTCTAGCCCACCCATCTGTGCCGCCGTTAATTTATCGACACCATACTTTTTAGAAAGTTCTGCGTGAATTTTTTCGTAATACGCATTACCCTCAGTTTTAACATTGGTTTCTCTGTGGCAATTAATACACCACCCCATGGTCAAAGAGGAATATTGGTACATAATTTCCATTTCCTCAACTGGCCCATGACAGGTTTGACATTGTATTTGCCCTACGGTCACGTGCTGTGCGTGATTAAAGTATGCAAAATCAGGCAAGTTATGGATTCGCACCCATTTTACAGGTTGTGTGTTACCGGTATAGGCTTGCTCGTCTTCATCCCAACCAACGGCTTTATACAATTTCTGGATTTCCTTATTGTAATCTACACCGTACTCTTCAAGACCTTCTTTCTGAACGGACTCCGCGACCTGGTAAATTGACTTATGACAGTTCATACAAATATTAAGCGATGGTATGCCAGAGTGTTTACTGACCCTTGCAGAGGAGTGGCAGTACTTACAATCTATTGCATTTTCACCTGCATGAATCCTATGCGAATAGTGAATGGGCTGGATTGGCTCATAACCTTGATCTATACCTACCTGCATTAAATACCCGTAAACAAAGTACGCGCTTGCAAGCAGTAAAAAGATAACGCTTACTAGAACTAAAAATTGATTTTGTGCGAACGCTTTCCAAATTGGGGTACCTTTCTCTTTCACCGGTACCTCGATACCTTTATCACCAGCAAACTTATTAAGCGTCTGTCTCACTAGAATAAGCGCAATTGCCAGTAATGCAAATAATATGGCGAGTGCTCCTAAAATAAGTGTATTTGATGTCGTATCATCTGATTGCACAACAACGGTTTCCGCACTAGCGACTTCCTCCTTCTTTTCAGGCTCAGCTTCAGTATAGGCTAAAATATCGTCGATGTCCTGATCAGACAAGGTTGGAAACGCCGTCATCGCCGTACCGTTATACTCTTCATAAATTTGGTTCGCATAAGCGTCACCAGATTTAATGAGGCCTGCACTGTTTCTTATCCATTTGTACAACCATTCTCGACCAAGACCTTGCTCCTCCTCCAAACGAATAGCTACGTTTTTCAAAGCCGGACCGGTCATTTTACGGTTTAGCTGATGACAAGAAGCACATTGCGAATTGAATAATTGCTTACCATTCGCCGGGTCACCCTCCTGGGCGTTTAGCGAAGTAGCTAACGTAAGTAAACAAACCAAGCTTAGGTAGAGGGCTTTAGAGCTTAGTTTTCGGTAGATTACCTGTGTCATATTTTAAGTTAAATTATCGTCTAAAGATTGGTACGGTTTTTTCAGTGATAACAAGTAAAAACACGTCTTTATAAACTCCTGCAAAAATAAGATATAAACTCGATTTTGTAAATGTAAGTGAAGCGTTAATTACTAATTTATAAAGATTCTAAATAATTAGAATAAGGCGTCAACGTTGGCAATTTGAGACTATTGATGGCCATCTGATAAAAAAGTAGTTTCTTTGTATAAAACAACTAATTGGACATGAAATATCAATTTAAACAACTCATTTTAGCCCTATCCATTTTAGTATCTTCCACTTATTTATTTGCCCAAACGGGCACTGTAAATGTTGAACAGGATCAAGTTATCTCAACATTATTGAACTATAAACAGGATGTTAAAACTGCCGATCTGTATAAAATTCAATTAGATTTTGGTTCTCGCGCCGAATTGGAAGAGGTAAAATCAAAATTTGAAAGCGAGTTTAGTGAGTGGCCAGTGGAAATGGTTTATGAAACACCAAATTACAAAGTCTGGGTCGGTAATTTTAGCACCAGACTTGAAGCTGACATTGCACTTTTAAAAATAAAGGAAAAATTCTCTAAGGCCATGGTGTTTGAGCCTAAAAAAAAGCCCTAATACCATCCCCGATCTTGCCCCGATGGAAGTGACTTGTTATGTGATCACTCGGATGAGTACATGTGATTACCTACTTCTTAAACTATTTTTCGTTAATTAACCAAAACGAATCTAGACGCATATAGAGGATAATCTTAGCTTATATGAAAGTGCTATTATACAAAAAGCGACTCCGTAAAGTCGCTTTTTTTCATTTTAAAATACATTCATTGTTTTAATGTCGTCTTGAGCTTGAATGCCTATTAATTTATGAACTTCAATAATAAAGGTTCCCGTTCCGTGGATAAGGAGCTTCTATTTCAACGTCTTCTTAACCTCTACCTCCTTAAATGCTTCAATGGTATCATCAATTTGAATATCGTTGTAGTTTTTGAGTTGAATACCACAGTCGTAACCTTTGGCCACTTCCTTAACATCGTCCTTAAATCGTTTTAACGAATCGAGTGTACCGGTATGGATTACAACACCGTCACGGATTAGCCTAACGCCAGAATTTCTAAAGATTTTACCGGAAGTTACCATACATCCCGCAATGGTACCCACCTTAGAAATCTTAAAGGTCTCACGAATTTCAGCCGTACCGGTTATTTCTTCCTTGAGCTCGGGGGACAACATACCCTCCATAGCATCTTTCAAATCATTGATGGCATCATAAATAATCGAGTATGTCCTGATATCGATTTCCTCCTGATCCGCAATTTGCCTAGCGTTACCCATAGGCCTAACGTTAAATCCAATAATGATTGCATCAGAGGCTGTGGCCAAAAGCACATCACTTTCTGTAATGGCCCCAACACCTTTGTGGATGATATTGACCTGTATTTCCTCGGTAGATAATTTCTGGAACGAATCTGTAAGCGCTTCCACAGAACCATCAACATCACCCTTAAGAATAATGTTCAGTTCCTGGAAATCACCGAGTGCAATTCTACGTCCAATTTCGTCTAAAGTAATATGACGCTGCGTTCTAACCGATTGCTCACGTTGTAGTTGCGTTCGCTTGGCGGCAATTTGCTTGGCTTCACGTTCATCTTGAAAAACGTTAAATTTATCACCTGCCTGTGGTGCCCCGTCCAAACCGAGGATGGAGACAGGGGTAGATGGACCGGCAGCCTCAACGTCGTTACCACGTTCATCCTGCATGGCCTTAACTTTACCGCTATTTTTTCCAGCAAGCACATAATCACCTACTTTTAAAGTTCCGGCTTGTACCAATATTGTTGAAACATAGCCCCGACCTTTATCTAAAAATGCTTCTACCACCGTACCATTGGCACGTTTTTCTGGATTAGCCTTGAGTTCTAAAATTTCAGCCTCCAATAACACTTTTTCCAACAACTCCTTGACGCCAGTTCCGTTTTTAGCCGAAATATCGTGGGATTGAATCTTACCACCCCAATCCTCAACTAGAAGGTTCATATTGGCAAGCCCCTCTTTTACTTTCTCAGGGTTGGCACCAGGTTTATCTATTTTATTAATTGCAAAGACTATGGGAACACCGGCAGCTTGTGCGTGGGCTATAGCTTCCTTGGTCTGTGGCATAATGGCATCATCTGCCGCTATAACGATAATTGCTAAATCGGTTACTTGCGCACCTCTGGCACGCATGGCGGTAAAGGCTTCGTGACCAGGTGTGTCTAAAAATGCTATTTTTTGACCATCATCCAAATGAACACCGTAAGCACCGATATGCTGGGTAATACCACCAGACTCACCTGCAATAACGTTCTCTTTTCTAATGTAATCCAGGAGCGATGTTTTACCGTGATCTACGTGACCCATCACAGTCACGATAGGTGCCCTTGGCTCTAAATCTTCTGGGGTATCGGTTTCTTCTACAAAAGACTCTTCAATATCGGCGGTTACAAAGTCAACTTCATATCCAAATTCATCTGCAACAACAGATAATGTCTCTGCATCAAGACGCTGATTCATAGTAACCATCATACCCAAGGACATACATGCTGAGATAATTTCCGTAACCGAAACGTTCATCATGGTTGCCACCTCGCTTGCGGTAACAAATTCGGTTACTTTTAATATTTTGCTGTCTGCTGCTTCGGCTGCCTGGTCTTTTTCAGTCTGTTCTTTACGCGAATCTCTTTTATCCCGTCTGTATTTTGCTCCTTTTCCCTTCGAGCTCTTTCCTTGAAGTTTCTCTAGGGTCTCGCGTACTTGTTTTTGTACTTCTGCCTCGCTTGGCTCCTCCTTAACGGTAGAGCCTCGTTTACCTTGATTTCTTCCTTTAAAGCCTCCTCTTTGGTTGCCTCCCCTTCCACCGGAGCGGTTGTTACCGCCAGATGCAGGCCCCTTACTAATACGACGCCGTTTTCTTTTATCAGCAGTCTTTTTATCGTCTTTTTTCTTTTTAGCAGGTTTTTTGAATTTAGAAAGGTCTATTTTGTCTCCAGCTATGGTAGGGCCAGAGAGCGTTTTATATTTTGTTTCCAGAACCTTTTTTTCTGGCTCATCAGAAGCGTCCTCGGTTTTGACCTCTTCCTCTTTTTCGGCTTTCTTTTCTGGAGTTTTCTTCGCTGAAGTTTTCTCTTTGGCTTCGGTTTTTTCTTCCTCTGGTTTTTCTTCAGGTTTCTCCTCCTTTTCTGCGGAAACTTTAGTAGCAGGTTGCTCTTGCCCTGGTTTATCCTCTTGCTTTGATGGCTCAACCGGTTCCTCTTCCTTTTTGTCGGTCTTACCTTTGTCTAAATCAATTTTACCGACTTGTTTAGGTCCGCTAAGTTCAGCCTTGGCCTTGACCACTTCCTCTTGTTTGGCTTCCCGCTTTGCCTTCTCCTCCAGTTCACGCTCACGACGCTCACGGAGTTCTTCCTTTTCTTTCTGCTTAGCTTCGCTGACTTCTTGGGATTCTGCCTTTTTATTGGCATCCGTTTGAAATTCGTCTGAAAGAATGGTATAGACCTCCTCTGATATTTTGGTATTGGGACTCTTCTCAATCTCTACACCCTTGGATTCTAAAAAATCAACGGCACGGTCAATAGAGATATTGAGTTCGCGTAATACTTTATTTAATCTTGTTTGAGCCATAAACTGCCTGTAATATACTTATTTTGTTGCACAAATTAATTAGTGTTCAATTTGCTTTAATCTTCAAATTCTTCCTTAAGAATAGCCCTTACATCAAGTATGGTCTCTTCTTCAAGGTCTGTTCTTTTAACTAGGTCATCAACGTCCTGTTCAAGAACACTTTTGGCGGTATCTAAACCTACCTTGCTGAACTCCTCAATGATCCAGCCTTCAATTTCATCTGAGAATTCCTTTAGTTCCACATCTTCCTCTGCACCTTCCCTAAATACATCGATCTCATAACCGGTTAGCTTTCCAGCTAACCTTATATTATGCCCTCCACGACCGATAGCCTTAGAAACCTCTTCTGGTTTAAGAATGACTTCAGCGCGCTTATTCTCTTCGTCTAACTTAATTGAAGTCACTCGCGCCGGACTTAAAGCCCTGGTTATAAACAACTGAATGTTGTTAGTATAGTTGATCACATCGATATTTTCATTGCCAAGCTCACGTACGATACCGTGAATTCTTGAGCCTTTCATACCTACGCAGGCACCAACGGGATCAATTCTATCATCGTAACTATCAACAGCTACCTTAGCTTTTTCGCCAGGAATTCTAACCACACCTTTTACGGTTATCAAACCATCAAAGACTTCAGGAATTTCCTGTTCAAATAATTTTTCAAGAAAGGCCGGTGCCGCTCTAGACATGATTATCGATGGCTTGTTACCTTTTAGTTCAACACTCTCAATAACGCCACGTACATTTTCGCCTTTTCTAAAAAAATCAGATGGGATTTGCCGATCTTTAGGAAGGATAATTTCATTACCTTCATCATCCAAAAGAATGATTGCCCTGTGGCGAATGTGGTGGACCTCGGCTGAATAAATTTCGCCCTCTAATTCTTTAAAGTGCTTGTATATGTTAGTATTATCGTGCTCATGAATTTTTGCAATTAGGTTTTGCCGAAGTGCTAAAATTGAACGACGGCCAAGGTCAACCAATTTCACTTCTTCGGCCACATCCTCGCCTATTTCAAAATCCGGTTCAATTTTTTGAGCCTCAGTTAATGAAATTTCCTGGTTTGGCTCTTCAACTTCATCATCTGCCACCACGATTCTATTTCTCCAAATCTCTAAATCGCCTTTATCTGGGTTGATAATAATATCAAAATTATCGTCATCTCCGTACTTTCGCTTTAAGGCACTTCTCAAAACATCTTCCAAAATCGCCATGAGCGTGACACGGTCTATTAATTTATCGTCTTTAAATTCTGAAAACGAATCAATTAACGCAATATTTTCCATAACTATTATTACTTAAAATTTTATAACAACTTGAGCTTTTTTAATAAACCCATAAGCTAATTCTGCTTCTTTTTTTACGGTTACCTTACCTTTACCTACTGGTTTGGGTTCGCGTGCTTTCCACTCTAATCTAATAGCATCATCATTAGCTTCCACGAGTGCTCCTTCAACAGTTTGATCTTCTGTAGTAAGCACATTTAAGACGCGACCAACGTTCTTTTTATACTGACGTTTATTAATTAAGGCAGAAGTGGCTCCCGCAGAAAGCACCTCTAACGAAAAATCCACATCTTCCCTGTCTAGATTATGCTCTATTGCACGGCTAACGAACATGCAGTCCTCAACGGTCACGCCCTCGTCCCCATCAATAATAATCTTAATGCTATTATCTGCCGTAATATCAAAATCAATCAGGAACAGATCAGTTCGTTCTGCAAGTGCACCCTCCAGTAATTCCTTTACGCTTTCCTTGAACATTATTAGTATAAAAAGAGCGGACTTTAAGTCCGCTCATTATTCTTTTTTCTTCAAACAATGATGCAAATATACAATAATTAAATTGAATCTTGCAAGCTGTAACATCTGGTTTTTATGGTTAAATTTAGGGGTAGAAACAATTTTAAGATAAAGATGAATAAAATACTCGTTCCTACCGATTTTTCAGAAGAAGCCGAGGGCGCTTTAAAGATAGCTGCACAAATTGCAGGGGCACATGACTGTGATATATATTTGTTGCATATACTGGACATACCACTGTATGAAACCGATGCAGTTACGGCCACGCCAGATGTACCGGATTTTATGTTTTTCATGAAGATGGCCAAGGAGCGCCTGCAAGAGTTGGTTAACAGGGATTATCTAAAAGGCATAAGCGTCCAGAAGGTGGTTAAGGTTGATGTGACATTTAATCACATGGCTGAAATTTCAAAAGAGTATCAAGTCGATTTAATTATTATGGGGTCTCACGGGGCAAGTGGCTTACATGAAATGTTTATAGGCTCAAACGCCGAAAAAGTGGTACGAACTTC